>Ga0163225_100486_pt1 | contig 10597 bp, 13 predicted proteins | sample MSEWel2016_04_06_2_FD_113145 | JGI IMG/M metagenome (GOLD analysis project Ga0163225, IMG submission 113145) | Subsurface microbial communities from deep shales in West Virginia, USA - MSEEL Well Study Marcellus 5H_2016_04_06 ... | reverse complement strand
CTCCCGATCTCGTGCCTCATCGGGATCGCAATGACGCTCTTTCACTTTTATATGGAAGAGGTTGGCAGATGGCAGGGCGGCTTCTCCGCCCTGCCATCTGCCAACCTCTTCTCTGTTACCGGTGGGTTCCGTCATTGCGAGGGCTATGCCCGAAGCAATCTCTAATGAAAAAAACGCTACTTTAAACTATAGCCATTATTTTTATTAGATTCGTGAACATTAGTTCGTTTCGAAAATCTTTATTTTTGAAACTCATCAATAATCAAAACCCTTATTCATGAATTCAACTTGCCCAAACTCGCCGAAATGTCCCATTTTCAATGGCATTCTGGCAGGAAAAGAATACACCGCAAAGGTGTATCGACAAAAGTATTGCGAAGGTGGTGAACCCGCTTACAAAGAATGCAAACGCTACATGGCAAAACAGAAGTTTGGTGATTGTCCGCCGAATCTGCTGCCAAACGCAAGCCTAAGTCTTGAGGAAATTGGGGTTAAATACAATCTTGTTTAATCACCGGTTAAAAAAACAAAAAGTCTGCCCATCAAACTTTGACGCGCAGACTTTTTTTATTTGTTTTTTCCAACTCCAAAGTGGTTACCCGAAAAAGGCAAATATGCCACACATGATGTAACTCTCTCTCTCTACTTCCCCGATTGCATTGCTGGAATCGGAACTAACCGCTATTTCTTCGGTCTCCTTTTCGGTTTCTCCTTTTTTCTGACATAGATTAACTTAAGTTGGCCTTTGGAATTTTCCCGCTTCTCAATTTCAAAATTGCTGATGGATTTAATCAGCGGTGTCAGCTTTTGAAATCCATAGTTCCGGGAGTCAAAATTAGGCTGCTTTTTCTGAATAAGGTTGCCTACGTCGCCCAAAAAAGCCCATCCGTCGTCATCAGCAATATCATCAATAGAATTTGAAATCAATCGAATCACTGCCGGAGTAATTTTATCCACAGAGCTCTTTGCCGGCTTTTTATCTTCTTCAGCTTCACCATCTTCGTCAGCAATATTTTTCAATATCTCGATGTAGATAAACTTGTCGCAAGAAACGATAAACGGGTTTGGCGTTTTCTTTTCTCCAATGCCAATAACCTGCATTCCTGCTTCGCGCAACCGGGTTGCCAAACGTGTAAAATCACTATCGCTGGAAACCAGGCAAAACCCATTAACCCGTTCGGAATAAAGGATATCCATGGCATCGATAATCATGGCCGAATCGGTGGCGTTCTTTCCGGTGGTGTAACCATATTGTTGAATGGGCGTAATGGCATTTTCCAGAAGGATATTTTTCCACCGCGACAAATTGGGTTTGGTCCAGTCGCCATAAATTCGCTTGATAGTAGGATTGCCGTACTTGGCAATTTCTTCCATCATCTCTTTTACATACCCCGAAGGAATGTTGTCTCCGTCGATGAGTACTGCTAGTTTTAAATCCATAACTGCAAATTACGAATAATAATTGAAGTTTTAAATACCCAAAAGTATTATGCAGGCCCGGTAAGACAGCCGAAATCCCTTTTTCAATTTGATATTTCTATTTTGACTCTTTTCTTTTTGATCCTTTCTTCCTTTATCAGTTCGATCGTTTTATTAATCTTATCGCGCTTAACAGCCACATAAGCCGAATGATCCAGCACTTCAATTTTACCCAGTTCATCCTTTTGAAGCTGTCCATTACGCAGCATCATCCCGACGATGTCCATCTTGTTGATCTTGTCCTTTTTCCCGGCTCCGATGTACAAGGTTTTCCATTCCCCGGGTTTTGGAAGGGTCAGTTTTTCAGGAAGCTTTTCATCCTCAGGCGCAGTACTTATAAAATCGGGTAAAAAATCATCAGAATCCAACAGAAAATAGGCCGTACCACCAGCATACATCCGGGCTGTTCTTCCGTTGCGATGAATCATAACGTCTTTGGTTGGCGGCAATTGATAATGAACAACAGCTTCGATTCCGGGAATATCCAACCCGCGTGAAGCCAGGTCGGTGGTGATTAATATTTTAATGCTCCCGTTTCGGAATTTCATGAGCGTTTTCTCTCTGTCTGTTTGTTCCAGACCTCCATGATAAAAACCATGTTCAACACCATTTAATTTCAGTTGTTGCGATATCCTGGTTACCGCATCGCGGTGATTACAAAACACAAGCGTCGATTGTGCATCGATATGACCGAGTAATAGCATAAGGGCATGTAATTTATCACCGCCCGGCACATTCACCGACTTCATCACCAACTCCGAATTTGAGGTCAATTGCCGTGAGGAATAATTTAACTCAATCGGATTACTGATACCCACAAATGCCGGAATTTCTTTTATGGGTGTTGCCGAGGTAAGAATCCGTTTTTTCACCCCTTTGCATTGTTTCAGGACGTATTCTATCTCGCTGGTAAAACCAAGTTCTAAGGATTTATCAAATTCATCCAGAATAATTGTTGAGGTATCCTCAAGCCCGAGATTTTTTCGACGCAGGTGATGGGCAACTCTTCCGGGCGTGCCCACCAAAACAGCGGGTAGCTGCTGAAAATTGTTTTTTTCTATGCGAACAGAATGTCCGCCATAACAGGAATTAATTTTATGGGGGGTTCCCATTTGTTTAAATACCTGCTCCAATTGTATGGCCAGCTCCCTCGATGGAACCAGAATCAAAACCTGAACGCCGTGTTTATCAGTCGATAACAATTGCAGCACTGGCAAAAGAAATCCGATGGTTTTCCCGGAACCGGTGGGTGAAATTAATACCACATCGTTTGGCTTTTGACCAACAGCAAGCATTTCATGCTGCATCTCGTTCAGAGCATCAATATTGAAACGGGAAAGTATAGTAGAATAAGACATTTTATTTGTTTTGATTGATGTTTGTATTTGAGGTTCACCTGCCAAGGTCGGCCTCAAACAAGACCTGAACCAGCTTGAAGATATTTTGAACAGAAATGCAAAGGTACAATTAAAAAGAGGTAAAGTTTTATTTAAATACCCTTATCGGCATATCTTTGCACTTAGTGCGCTTTATTTTTAGTGGATATTCCCTTATCGGCCTTTGCCCGACCGAACAGAAATGTTGATTCAAGTAACTGTGTTTTTAATTCATTCTCTTATCCAATTCTCTTTCTATCCGATGAACGAGATAAAAAGGAAGGTTAAGCAGGGTAAATTCTTTCCCAGCTATAGTTTTGGCTTTTTGTACCAGGTATTCACCCTGATACACACGGACGGCAAGTTCTCCGGACGATTGGTCCATAAATTGATGTAAGGAACGCAATTTCCCAATAGCGCCTGATTTAACTTCAACAGGAATTAGCTGTCCTTTATACTGAAAAACATAATCTATCTCTGCACCAGAATCTTTTTTAGTACGAACCCAAAAATTCAATTCATTACTGATGGAGAAATTGGACGCAAGAAGTTCCTGTCCTGTTATATGCTCGCCTATAATACCTTTGTGTGCATCACTAATATTCTCGTTAAACACCAGTTCGCCCAGCAATCCCCGTACATGATTTATCAGCCCGGTATCCAATACATGAAGCCTGGGTTTTCGGGTAAGAGAGAGAGTCGCTGGTATCTCAACTGATGTGGTTGGATAAACCAACCTAATCAGCATGGTTTTCTCAAGGGCACGAAAAGCCTCTTTCATTTCTCTCGACCGATATTCCGAATTCCCAAATTTTTCAAATGTAATTCTGGCTCCTCCTTCTGCAAAAGCATTGCTGATAATATGTCTGATATATTGAATCTGTGCAGAAGATATTGCATATTTCTCCACATCATCGGAAAAAGACTGGATAAGACTATCATACACCGAATCAAGAGAAGAAATATCAACCCCGCTGGCATAATGTTTCAGTACTTCCGGCATCCCGCCAATCGAAGCATATTTTTTAAACAGAGCTGTAAGTCTGCTATGAAGAAATGAGGGGACTTCAGGCTTATCCAGTTCATTCGCCAGAAGTTCCTGATCTGTGGCATAAAGAAACTCTTTGAAAGAACAGGGATGAACAGCCATATATTCAACCCGCCCCACAGGAAACGAAATATTTCTATCTAATATACTCTCAAGCAAAGAGCCCGCAGTAACGACAAACAGGTCGTTTGCTTCTTCATAGAAATATCTTAGTAAAGCAACCGCTTTGGGAGAATTCTGAATTTCATCAATAAAAATGAGGGTAGTTCCGCCATTCCTTCTTTTTCCTGCGTAGATAAAAAGGTTGGAAACCAGATCGGGAAAGGGATAAGTCTGTTCAAATATTTGCCGCTCTTCGTCTTTTTCAAGATTGAGATAAATATACTGATCAAACTGCCTCGAAAACAGATGAATGGCAGTCGTTTTACCAACCTGCCTGGCACCCCTGATAACAAGTGGCTTGCGAAACTCCTTCTCTTTCCACCTGCTTAACTCTTGCAATATATCCCGCTTAAACATCAGTCAACTTGTATTAAAGTGAGGGTTAAATATAGAGAAAAATGTATCAAAGAGAGGGTTGTTTTGATAGAAAAATGTATCAAAACAGGGGTAATCGCTTAAACGATGATGTTTTTGTTGATGCTGCTCCTGTCGTTTCCCCAAGGCACATTACTCAAGGATTATTTTTTTATTCTCCTTCAAAATTCTTTCCATTTCACTTCGTATTTCAGAAAGATACTCATCCAGTTCGTTTTGACTGGAAATAATGGAAAATTTGTTGTTTCCACCCGGTTTATGATGCACCTGAGGTTCTTCCGCAATATTTGTTCCCTGTTTCTTACCTGCTTCTGTAATAATAATATCCAATTGTTGGGACTTAAAGCTACCTGCATCCTTGATGGCTAAACGAAGAGAAGAAATATTTTTCAGTTTTTTCAACTCTTCAAGCTCGTTAGATCTGTTGGCATAAGCGACAATTGGCACGTCCTTTTTGGTTGCCTCCTCTTCCAGACTATCAAATACCTTCTTGTATATCCACCTCATTATGCAGGGTTTCATACAACTCATTCCCATCAGACTTAAGATAAGGCTCATCATTAAAAATCTCTCTGAATGAGTTACGGACCGATTCAATCATTTCCGCCGGAATTGCCTCGCCCTGTTTCACAACAAGAATCTCCCTTTCGGAGGATACAAAAGCCTTGTCAACAAATTGTTCCAGGGGAAATCGGGGTTTTCCGCGGTATTCAAACTCACGTACTTTCTTCAACCCAAATTGAGCGATTCTCGCTCAATCGATTAAGAAAATGTAAGGCTTACACCAAAGGAATGGTGAAAGACCAACATTTTCTAAGTCGGGGTTAACGCTAAGTAAAGCGCTACTTCGTTACCCTCGTATCGCTCAACTTAGGTTCAAATTAAAATAGACAAGGATATGAATTATCGGGCTGTCTCTCCATCCATAAGGTGCTTTGGTGAATTCACGAATAATATCGGATCCGGATATGGCATTTCCATGATTTGAAATATGGTCATTTACCCTTGCTTCCGCTAATGAAAGTGAATTATCAGTTAATTGCTGCAATTTGAGTGAAGGCAATTTCTTTTTCATTTCACTCGCATTAGCAGCATACCCTTCTGCCAGTTGATTGTATCTATAAACATTTTTCAAATGGCGTTGCTGAATAGTAGCAAAACGCTCAGACGGTTTGGTTCCGTTAATTTCTGAAGGGTCAATAATCTGTTGACCTGAAACAAATCTTGTTTCAGGAAATTTCCGAGTAATTCTTTCTATAAATTTGTCTTTCAATAAAACATTCCGGCTCCTGAAGTTATTCAATGTTTTTTCACGTGTTCCATGAGATTTCACAGCAATTAATTTGTAAGTTGGTTTTTACGCTATCTCTGTCTTATATTTCAAACGAAAACTGTGGTCTATATGGATCATTATAATCTGAGAATGAGCCTCCAATTACATATTTTGCAACATATCTTGGTTTAGCGGCAAAAGCCTTTTCTTTTAGAGGAAACATTTCAAAAGTTAGATCATCAAAAATGGGTAGCCATTTTTGATGATCTTTGATACCAAAGTTCAGATAATCCTCTTCAAACATTTATTTCTAAATGATTTTACTTCAAAATATCCCGATAAGATCAAGAGTCCATTTTTCAGGTGAGCGTGCAATATTTTTTTTCATTTAAGCTGGTTGGTTTCTATTCACAGCAATAAGTTAGATATTTTAATCAAAAAAGATTATCTAACCTTACGACTTGCGGTGTCATTTACGGTGTCAAAAAAATAAAAGCACCCTGATAATCAGAGTGCTTTGTAGCCCCAACAGGACTCGAACCTGTATCTAGAGTTTAGGAAACTCTTGTTCTATCCCTTGAACTATGGAGCCTGATTCCGGGCGCAAAAATAGGAAAATCATTTGTAATTAAAAATGGAGAACCATGGAAGGCAGCAACAAAAAGCTACTTTAGTGGAGAACCCTGTTCTTAAAACTGTGATAATCGGCGTGCCACTTCTTCCAAATTCTCGTCGGTACGCGCAAAATTGAAACGCAACAAATGTTTTTTAGATTTTTCGTGATAGAAAGCGCTAATTGGAACGGTAGTTACCCCTGCTTCTTTAACCAGGCGAATGGCAAAATCCTTGTCGCTTTCGTCAGAAATATCATCATAACTAAAAAGCTGAAAGAACGTTCCATGCGAAACGATGGGTTTAAAGCGGGTTGCCGTCATCAATTCATTGAAGCGGTCGCGCTTTTCCCTGTAAAAATTAGCCAACTGAAGATATTCATCTTTGTATTCCAAAAATTCAGAAAGGGCCCATTGAAAGGGCGAAGACACACTTTGCATCATAACCCGTTGCACTTTTCTCAACTCATGCATCACATCGGCAGGCCCGGCGCAATAACCAATTTGCCATCCCGAAACATGATAAGTCTCCCCGAAGGAACTAATGATAATGCTACGTTCGGCCAGCTTGGGATAAAGAGCTACGCTTTGATGCGAATCGCCATTATATACCATGTGTTCAAAAATCTCGTCGGAAAGAACGGTGATACGGGTTCCGTTAATAATCTTCTGCAAACGCAGCATATCAATTTCCGACAACACCATCCCGGTAGGATTGTGTGGTGAGTTAAGAATAATCATCCGGGTATTGGAGGTGATCAGCTTTTGAACCTCTTCCCAATCGATGTGAAAGTCGTTTCCTTTGAGGGGAACAAAAACAGGCCTTCCACCATTGATTTCAATAGCCGGAACATAACTGTCGTAAGCTGGTTCAAAAATGACCACTTCATCTCCCTCACGAATGAGGGCCGTAACGATGGTAAAAATAGCCTGGGTAGCGCCTGCAGTAATGGTAATTTCCGTTTCAGGATTGTATCTATGCCCATACAGGCTCTCAATTTTTTCGGAAACCTTTTCTCTTAACGTCATCACTCCATACGCCGGAGCAAACTCGTTGATGCCTTCGGATATATGCTTCTGAACAAGATCGATTAACCTTTGAGAACAATGAAAATCGGTATAACCGGTAGCCATATTAATGGCATTGTGGCTGTCACCAAGTTCACTCATTGCATTAACAATACTATTCTCAAGGGTAATAAGCTTGGGAGCTATCATGATAAAATTTTATTTTTCAACGTACGCTTAATCAAATATACTAAATAATCAGTGCAAAAGTGCATCTTTTAATTTACATACTACAAGAAAGTCTTCATCGTTGTCAACCTCCTGCCTTACAGATATTTTACTCAGCAAGCCTTCCTTTCCCGCTCTTATAAAGTCCTCTTCATCAGATTCTTCTCTCAACTTACAAATAGCTGGCATTTTTGCCTTAATATCAACCTCAATTTGACGTAAAGCCTGATTTAATTGACTATCTCACAACTATACACCTCCGGAACCTTCAACCTAATGAAACATACTCTGCAGAACATCCAGGGATTTTAGCTCGCCAAATCCATGAGTATGTAACCGATAAAAATCAAGAAGGGCATTCAAAATGGTATTTCTGTCGCGGGCGTTTTTGGCAATCTGTTTCAAGGAAAAAACATCTGCATCAAACAACCGGGAGAAGAGAGCAGCCTTTTCAGGGTTCAGAAACAGCGGATGGCAAGGTTCGTGACCCACAAAATCACCATTTTTAAGGTCAAACCAAACCCCGGAGCCTACCGTGTCTCGGTTGGGATAAAAACCGAGAAAGTGGGTAAGCCGAAAAAGGATGAAAAGATGGATATTTTCGGTTCCCTCGGCACGTGCATCCATCAAATCTACAGATTGATCCAGAAAATCATACAATTCGGCAGCCGGATCCTGCATCACAAGAATTTTCGACAAAACCTCAACCAAAAAGAACGTTTGTGCCCGTGTAATCTGGTGATATGGCAGATTAAGCAATGGCCGGTCAAGATAAAACTCCTTAATGCGGTGCAAGTCCTTCCGGGGCGAATGGTACACTTCCAGCTTTACTCTGTTCAGCGGTTGAAGGAGAATCGTTTTCCGGCTTTTTCGGTTCCCACGCACACTGTTAACGATGTAGTTCTGCCGCCCCAGCTCCCGGGTGTAAATATGTATAATGGCACTGGATTCACGATACATCACATGATCCAATACAATTCCGGAAGTTTTTATTAGTGCGCTCATCCTTTAGAATAATCCGTTTCGGGTAACAAAGATAAAAGTAATTCAACCACAAAAGGTAACAAAAAGGGGTTAACCATATAAGGCAGGTTAGCTGTTAGCTCTTAGCTCTTAGCTCTTAGCTCTTAGCTCTTAGCTCTTAGTGGACGAAAAACAGAGGGGGAGCAGTTGGGACGGATTCTTCGTAAGCAAAGCGGCAGAGCTGAAGCCTATTCGCCATCTATAAGTCTGTTTTGCGCCGCCCCAAAAGCACAATCAAGATTCGATAAACATCACATTACAGGTGTTTTATAATTTCACGTGGAAAAAGCAATCAATTAAATCGAAATTTTTTGTTTGCAACACCAAAGGAATGTTTTATATTTGCACCCGCAAAACAATGATTTTGCAACCAGCAATGCCCAGGTGGCGGAATTGGTAGACGCGCTGGTCTCAAACACCAGTGATAGCAATATCGTGCCGGTTCGATCCCGGCCCTGGGTACTCAGAAAAAGCCTGACAATTTGATTGTCAGGCTTTTTTGTTTTTTAGTGGTAGTGGATTGTTAGCGAATTCTGAAATCATCATTCTTATTGCAAAACGTTTTAAAAAAAAGCAATCATTCAACCTTTGGTAATTTAAGTAGCAAGTTAATCCTTTTCGATAGAATTGCCATCATTTTAAAGATTGATAAATCCACCCCCTTTTACGCTAAAAAGTTTTTCTCCCTACATAACTCAATTTTTGTCTGTAAACCTGTAAACTCAAAGCACTACACCCTTGATATTCTGCGAAATAAAAGTTTACACTCGGTTTACAACGGCTGGAATTTAAAACCCACTATTGTAAACCAGATTCTTTTTTAAAGAAAAAAGGGAGACCTATGCCTCCCTCTAAAGAAATCAATAAGTTGATGACCGGGCCTTCAGATGATTATTTCTCCTTGACCGTGCTCAAATAGCGGTATAAATATGTATCATCTTCAAAAAGATCCATGCGTTGTACCTCACAAATTAGAAAGCTTTTTGACTTATCAGCTATATCATAATCAGCATAAAATTCATCTCCGGCCATACGCTTTATTTTTATCCATACCCCAGCATAAAGAGTCCGGTCGATACTTCCTGTTGAAGACTTGCGGTAATCAACCAGAATTTTGGCTTTGGTGGGATGTAACTTAAAACTGGTGAAATCATCCTTGTTTTCAAGAAATACATTCAGATCCATCAAATCAATTCCTTCACTGTTAACGTCACTAACTATTAAATTCTCTGTCAGATCTCTTAGTAAAGGCATCATATTACCATCCCACACTATGGGAAATGAGTTATTGTCAAAATCATAACTTCCGAATTCGAGCTTTACGGGCAACACATAAAGATTCTCTTCATCAAATTCAGATAATTCTTTTTCCAACTCCTCTTTCTTTTTTGATAAATATGAATGGAATGAAAATTCATCCTGAAAGTTTGCTTTGTAATTCTTTCTATCAAATCTGTATGCGTATTCTTTAGTTGTATTTTTATCTATGGCGTTAAGTGTCTTTAGAGCTCCCAAAAATGCCTTCTTTTTAAGGAAAAACCGGGTTGTATCAGCCCAATAGTCCAGATAATCAGGACAAGCAACTTCTCCGGTCTGTAAAGCTCCATTTAAATCAATACCATAACCAAACATTTTATTTGTTAATGCAATAGTTCTCCCATCATCATAGTTCCGGAATTGTTTGATGATATGCGCTGAAAACCGATAATCAATTTCATCACCTTTATTGAATGTTTCTGCTGTGTAATATGCTCTCACAGGAGTCAGATTTTTGCCCATGTAGAAATGATGAAAAGTATTTCCATAGTCGGCAGCAGTGCAAAGAATTACTGTATCCCCAATATGATAGGTTTTTCCATCAATGGCAGTGAATGGATCTTTGCTTTTTTCAAAATTCAGAACTCCTGACCTGCCCCCTATAAACCAGCTAACTATGGCATTTGTATCGCAAACAGAAAATGTCGTAAATTAGCTGAAAAAATCAGATATGCAACAAATACTTCCAATTTTCCCG
>Ga0163225_100485_pt1 | contig 10624 bp, 7 predicted proteins | sample MSEWel2016_04_06_2_FD_113145 | JGI IMG/M metagenome (GOLD analysis project Ga0163225, IMG submission 113145) | Subsurface microbial communities from deep shales in West Virginia, USA - MSEEL Well Study Marcellus 5H_2016_04_06 ... | reverse complement strand
AGCTGCTAGAACAAATACAACCAGAGCTGCAATGCTTGATGTCAAATTATTAAGCAGCAGCAGATAAATGATTATTGGAACCAGTAAAATTCTTAAAGTCGATAATTTATTAGGCATGTTCATAAATTATGTTTAATAGGATAATGTATAACAAGACATAATCCCTATTAAACTAACACCTCCTTATTTGTTATACTTTTTTAAGTGTATAGTAAGTTAAATTTATATTTTAAAAAAATATTTAAATTTTTTTGATAAACTAAGAAAACAAAACTAAAATACCATATAAAAAGAATAAAATAACAGCTTTTTTAATACTTTCTACTCCCTTATTATAGCTTTTAAATTTTTTCGAACAAATAATTGAATTTATAAAAGTTTGAGAATTAATATCTTTAATTAATTCTTTTTCTTTAATTTGGATTATTGTTTCTTCAAAATCTTGAAATTCACTTTTTGATATGCTTTCCCAAAACAACTTAGACCCCTGATCAAAATTATTTCCACTATATATATCAGGATTTATTTGAGCTTTTAATCCATTATAAAGAAATAATAATGCTCTACAAGAAAAAAATATAAATCCAAGACCTATTATTGCAATAAACAAATCAATTATATTATTTTTTATTGAATACTTTAAAATATTAATACTTTCAACAAAAGTATTAAATAATTTATAACTAGAAAAAAACAACCCAACTAATACTCCTATAAATGCTAATGAAAAGGATATCTTATTATCGCCATTATTTAACCATTCGTTGACTCTATTTAAATTTTTATATGCATCCTCTTTTGTAAAATCTCCTTCTTTTTGAGTTTTAGACATTTTACTCCTCCATTATCTTACAATTCATTTATTGATTCAAGATGTTTTTTAAACTTTTTTTTGTCAGATTCATTAATAGCATTAGAAATTCTATCTTTTATTATTGTTTTAAGTGTTATTTTATATCCAATGCCAACATTATTTATTATTTTTTTGTAATCTTTTTTATGTAAAAAAATAACATCTTTATTTTTAGCAATTAATTTAAGATATTTAGAAGCATTTTCATACAGTTCAAACGATAAATAAATATTTTTCAAATAATTACATAAATCATTTTCTATTTCATTTTCAGATTTACCAATTATTTCTCCAATATCAAATATTTTTTTTATTATTTCTAACCAAAAATCTAACCCAAGTTCCTTTATCAAGTCATTTTTATAATAAGTTTCACTGAATATTTTTCTATAAAAATCATATAATTGTTTATAATTATATTCAATTTTTTCCTCATCTTTTTCTATTTCATTTTCTCGTTCTTTCAATTTACTTTCTTCCACAGCTAATTCAGATTTTTTCTTAGTCAACTCTAAACTAGTTGTTTTAATCCTATTTAATAATTCATCAGATTTATTTTCCAATGAACTAAATAAACTATCAAATGGGTTATCAACTTTTTCAACAGGTTTATCACTTTTAAATTTCTCTGCTTCAAACTCTTCAATATTATCTAAATAATAATTGCTTGTAATATAACCTTGATATATTTTATCTCCTTTATTCCTTACAATATGGCTCCATATATTATTATCATCTTCTTTTTTTAATTCTATAGATAACTTCTCATATACCCTATCATCAACAAAAATTTCTCCACTTTGAGCAATATCCGCATATTTACTAGCATAATTAGTTGTTTTCCCTACCCATACAACATCTTTTTCATCCTCTTTATCCTCGTCATTTTCAGTTCCTCGCATACCTATTTGAGTTACTAACAAGTTTCCATATGATATACCTATACCACAATTAATGGATTTTTCATTTACATGTTTATAAATCAAGTGATTTAAACCATAATCAATAATTGTTTGCATAGATCTAGCAGAATATAAAGCTTTATCTACAGCTGATGTTTCAGTTTCTTTATTTTCATTTACACTATCCATAAATACTCCCATAATTCTATCTCCTAAAAACTGTCTAGTTACCCCTCCATTCTTTCTAACACATTCTATAACTGCCCTCATGAAACTTCTGTATATTTTAACCATGTTTTGTGGAATAGTGTCATCTGATAAATCAGTTGATTTTCTAATATCTATAAATAAGATAGCACAGTTAATACTGAACGATTTATTAGAGTCAGTTAAATCATCAACAATAGGAGGATTTTCTAATTCTACTTCAATAGTTTCTACTGAAGTAGAAAGTATTTGCTCTAAACGACAAAAAGTGCTTTCAAATTCTGATTTAGAAAACCCTAATGTAGTTTCCATATTTATTAAACAAACACCTCCCTCTTTAAATTGAATTTATCTCTTTAATACTCGTTTATTCGTAGTTTTTCATTTTTCTTCTATTATTTCAATTTCTTCATTAGTTAAATGATAAATTTCGTAAATTATTTGATCAATTTCTTTATCAAGTTTACTTGTTATTTCTTTCAATTCTTTTTTTTGTTTCTGTAAATTTTCCCACTCTCTAACAATTTTTTTTACTACATGGGTTTTGTTATAATCAGGTATTTTGACTTCTAATGTTTTATTTAAAATATTTCCTTCAAAATTTTCATCAATTTTAATTATTTTTTCATCAGATAGATTTTCAAGATAATATTTAACAAATTTTCTTTTATAACGATCACTCTCCTCAAATTTTATTACTTCATATTTACCACTACTTGATTTATCAAGATAAATAGTTATTATATTAGAATTTATATTAATTGTATAATTTCTAATTTTTCTAGCTCTCCCTGAATAAAGTTTGTTTTTAAAATTTGAACTTTCGATTATCTTTTCTAAACTTAATCCATTCTTCGAAGAATATTTAGAACATATTTCATTGAAGTTTATATCGCCTAACTGTTTTAGTTTTCTTTTATTAGAAATTATTTTTTTTACATTATTAATAATATTAATCTTATTATTATCAGATGCTTTAATATTAATAGGAAATCTTTCTAACTCATTAACTTTAAATTGAGGATAAATATCTCTTTGAAATTTATCAAATGTATATTCAAACCAAAAAGAAACTAATCTAGAATTTAACATTCCCAAAACAAACAGAGGATTAACTTCCCCAAACCCTAATATATTATTGCTATTTCTATCATTTAATATGGTACCATCAGTAAATATTGAATGAATACAATAAGGGGGAGTATCTGGTATTTGTCTAACTAATATTCTTGGATCAGAAAATTTATAAAATTCTCTTGGAGCAGCTAAATGTTCGCCATATTTTAAGAAAGATTCAGATTCAGCTAAGAAATATCTTTTAACATCACGACCATGAACATAAGGAAAATAATTATCATCTTTTTTATCTTTACTATGATAAATCCTATTATCTCTCATGGATTCTGTTTGAGGAGGTTTTCCTTTACCAACTTCATAAGCTTGTAAACCACTCACAACCTCTTCAACAACTTCGCTTAAGGGACTAGAACTATTATCTATTTTATTTAAAATATCTTTAATATTCCTCTTTTTAGCCATAGAAATATTTATGATATGATCTTCATCATCCAAAAAGAATTTTGGGGAAACCTCTGTTAATTCAGTAAATTCATTTTTGTATTCTCCTACTGATACTGTATCTTCACCACTTTTTGACCAGATATTTATACAACTATCTACACTAGCGTCATTAAAAACTTCATCATGTGTATTAATTATTTTTATCTCTTTCATATTTGTTAAAATATATTTTCTAAGGCTTTTAAAACTATTAATTGTTAACCAATTATTTGGAATAATATATCCAAACCAACCAGTTTCTTTTAATAATTTAATCCCTTTCTCCATAAATAAAACGAAAGTATTTAATTGATAGGAAGTTAAATCATAATTATTATAATAATATTCTTTTTCTTCTTCATCAAATGAATTATTTCTTGCAAAAACATATGGAGGGTTACCTACAACAACATCAAAACCACCATTATTTATTATCTCTTCAAACTCTTTGTGCCATACAAATGATTTATTACCACCAATTTGGGGATCGCTAATCAATGAGTTTCCACATTTTATATTGTCATCTAAAGATACAAGTTTTTTGTTTTTGTTTGCAGTTTTAAGCCACAATGACAACTTAGTTATTTCAACCGATTCTTCATTTAAATCTACACCATATATATTATTTTTAAGGATTTGTTTTTGTAAAGAAGATAAGCCAAAAATGGTTCTGCGACCTTTATTTATTAATTCTTTTTGCTTATGCAACCATTGATGTTCTTTAAGTAAATAATCAAAAGCCTGATTCAAAAATGCACCACTACCACAAGCGGGATCTAAAACCTTTATATTTTTCAATCTTTCTTCATATCTATCATAAAAATCTAAGTGCTTATTTCTGTATTTACCTTTAACTTGAGGAGTTTTACCTGAATCTATATCAGGCAGCTCATAATATCCTAATTCTTTTTTTAAATTATCAAGATAACCACCAATAGAATTTTCAACAATATATTTTGTAATATATTCAGGAGTGTAAAAAATACCATCTTTTTTTCTTTTCGATTCTTTTTCATCATACTCATTATCTTTAATTTCTGACTTTATTTCCTCTATATCATTAATTGATTGTTCAAAAATATGACCTAAAATATTAACATCTAAATCACTACTAAAATCATAATTAGAAATATTGTAGATCTTATCAAAAAATTCATCTTGAATAATTAACTCATCTAATACCTCATCTGGTTTAAATAAGTTTCCATTATATCCATTAATGTTATGTTTATTACTACCCTTATCAACCATTTTAAATAACCCTCGAATTCCATCCCAGATAGGAGTATCACTAAAGGTTATCATTTCTTTATTCTTGGTAATTATTCTGTGCAAAATATCATTTGGTAATAAAGACCTATCTTCGCAAAAACAAATGAATATAATTCTATCTAAAAATTTCTGTGCTTTTTCTAAGAGTATTTCTTCATTATAATTTGGGTTGTTATTTTTTAGATGCTCAAAAAGTTCTATTCTCATATTTTTATATATATTGTAAAAGTTTATAGAAATATCTTCTTCGTGTTTTACAGTTCTTTTACTTAATTTTAAAGTCATTCCCTCATTAGAATTTTCAGGATTAATTAAATTTTCTTTAGATAAAAGAAAGTGAAACTCATAAAAATTTTCTTTTTTGTCTAATTCGTCTATTAAAAACTCTTGATAATGACCTTGACCTCTTTCATATTTATATAACCTTATTTCAATCATATTAGAAACTATTACCCATTTGCACCCATCATGTTTTGTGGCATAACGAAAAGCCTGTTCAATTGGAGTTCCATAATCTTTACCAGATCTTTTTTGTTTCTTATCCAGACTAGCTTTAGGACTTTTTAATTCTATAACTGCTATTGTATTATCTTTACTATTTTTAGAAGTGTTAAAAACGCCAAGTGCACCATCAGGATTTGTTGCATCTACTTCAGTAGAAGGTTCAGATTTTAATGTGTAACCACCTTCCAAATTAGCTTCCGTAATATCTTTATAGTCCAAAACATTACCAAAAATTCCTTTTAAAAAAGATCCTTGCAAACCCTTTTCATTAACTCCTTTAATACTTTTTAAGTTTCTTTTCCAATCCTTAATAACTTTAAATTTTTCTTGAAAATTTTCTATTTCATATTGATGTATTTGTTCGTCAAGAATTTTTTTGTTAAATAAATTAGCCATAATATTATTATCAAGATAAATAAATATTCTTGATAATTTCCCACCTCTTTATTTATATTTTTTAATTTAAAATAATATTTAAAAATATTAATTTCACTTGAATTTCAATTGCTCTTTTAACCGTTGATTTTCATCTTTTAATTCTTCCATTTCTATTAATTGTTCAATTAATTTTTTTTGTTTTTGTTTTAAATCTTTTATTTCAGCATAAAGCTGCTTAATTTTTTCATTCTTTTTTTCTAATTCATCTTTAGGAATTTTATTTATTGGTACTCCTTTGGTTGTGTCTCTCAACCCCATTATTCTCTCTTTTAAGCAGTCATTATTGTATAAAGTAGCCTTAGATACACTTGCTTCTTCTGCTACTGTTACAAAGTTAATATTCTTTGTCTTTGATCGTTTCAAACGGTCAATAGTAGCATTAACTTTTTTAATAGTTTCCTGATTCTTCTTTTTAGCAAATTTTCTTAATCCTTCTACATTTTTTTTTGATTTACCCACTAATTTTAACCTCCAGTCGTTCATAAGTTTTCTGATCAATTTGTTCTTTAAATTGATGAAGGTCTGATAATTCTATTTCATTTTCTAAATCTTCTACAAGTGGTTTTAAATGATCATATTTGATTTTTCTTCTCTGATAGTCTCTTTCTCTTCCTAAAATTTTAAACCTATCCATTTCTCTAATTAATAAATCTAGCTCTTTTTTTAAAACAGGATAAAAACTTATTTCAGTCAAATAATTTGGACAATTATACATAAAACATCCCTCTCCATCAGTGCAATTACCTCTTCTAAAATCATATAAACATACACCAGTTGGCAGCGGGTTAAAACTCATGGTTTTTGATAAATTAGAAATTATATTATTAATATCTTCTTCTGCTTTTCCCTGAAACTCTAGTTCTAAGATGTTTTTTATTTTTTTTGCTTGTTTACCTGCTAATTTTGAACTAGGTTCTAATATCATTTCTGCATAAATATTTATAATTTCTTCTTTTTTTAAATTTAAATAATGGAAAGTCATTTCTAAAGAAACATGACCTAAATGTTTTTTTATAAAACTAAGTGGTATTTTCTTTTTTATTAATTCTCTAACATAAGTTGCTCTAAACTGATGTGTTTTAAGAGGATATAAATCACCATTCTTATCTCTAATGTTATGTCGTTTGATAAAAGTAGTCAAACGCCTATAATTAAATTTAGCACTTTTCAAAACCCTAATTTTATCATTATAACTATATAAAAATAATTCTTTTAATCCACTTACTTTTCTCCGAAATTTAGTGTGCTTTTCTAATTCATTTATAGTTTCAACAACTAAGTCGTTAACAAATATTTTATGATTAATAGGTTCCTTTTCAGTTTTACTTAAAGTTACCTGCATATAATAATAACCATCTGATGTAGTATTAATACAACCTTCTTTAATTGATAAAACTTCTGAAATTCTCAAACCTGTTTGACTTTGAATAATTATACATGACTTAGTCAAAACATTATTTTCTTTGTTGACTGCACAATTTACTATCTGATTAAAAATTTCTAAAGGGATTGGTTTGGTTTTATTACATTTTTTATTAGAATTAAATATCTCATTAATATTAAATTGTTTAAAATTATCGTTATTAACATTCCATTTTTTTATTTGTCCTGTAATAATAATTTCTTTAACAACTAAAGCATATAAATAACTAGAGAAATCAGAAATATCTTGTGTTTTTAAAACATCTAGATAATTTAAAAAAATTTTTAAATTCACTTGATCAAAAGAATTTATTTTTTTGGTTTCACAAAAATAAATGAAAGCAGGAAGATGACTATTAATTTTATCCCTTACTGTTTTGGGATTATTTTTACCTAATTGATAGTAAGCATATTTTTTAATTGTTAATCTTAAGTCATCACTCTTAATATAAGAAAATTTAATCTTTTTCATGCTTTTCTTTATATTTTTATTTTTGAAAAAAGAAGATAAATCCCATGTATTATCACTAAATTTAGATTTCCCTATGGTTACTTTATTATAATTATCTTCATAAGTTATAGGCTTTAAATTTTTTAAACTAGTAACCATATTAATAAGCCTCCAGTCTTTTAATTATTTCTTTTAAAACTTCTATTGTAGGTATTATATGATCAGCATAGTGTCTTCCATAAATATTATTATTTAATTCTTGTTGTAAATCTTTTAAATGGTTTTTATGGTATTCTAAATATTCAGGAGTAGTAATATAATGTTTACAAGTATAACACTTTCTTTTTTTTACTAACCTTTCACAAATTACATCTTCATTAATAGGTTTTGTGCAATAACCATCACACATTCTTGCAGCACTATTTTTATTTTTTTTAAACCAATTTTGTGTTGCTTTATTTGATTTTAGTTTTTGGTCAATTTCATCAATATCTCCTAAAATTCCTATCTCACTAAATACTTTAGCTCTATCATTATCTTTTATATCTGCATAATATTTATTTGTTGTCTTAGCATAATCATGACCAAGCAAATCTCTAATTACTAAAATATCTACTCCTTTAGAATACATATCAGTAGCAAGTGTTCTTCGAAATTGATGAAAAGTTAAATTATATATCTTTCCATCATTGCCTGTTATATTATTATTTTTAATAAATTTATTTAACCAATATTTAAAGGTTTTTTTATGAATCATCTTAATTTTATTATAATATTTTCCTTTTTTTACTTTATGAATAAAAATATTATTAAAAATATCTTTATTCGATTGTTTTCTTAATTTATCTGTTTTATCAATTAATTTTTTTATTGATATTGCACATTCATTAGGTATAGGAATATTATCTCTATGTTTTCTTTTCTTATAGTCATAATAAGATATCATCCAACCAGAAATTAAATGTTTTTTCAAACAATCTATTCTTAAATTTAATAATTCTGAAATTCTCATACCTGTTGATTGTAATATAATTAATCCATATTTTAAATAATTATTTTCTTCATTAATTAATGCTAAATTTATTTTTTTAATAACCTCATCAGGAATATACTTAGTTTTTAAAACCTTATTTATTCCTGAATACTCATTTCCAGTAAAAATTTCTTTTTTAGGAGTTTTATCAGGAAGAAAGGTTTGACCCCAATAAATTACAGACTTTAAAGCATTTAAATAGTTTCTTTGAGTATTATATGATAATGGTTTGTTAGTTTTTGTAGAAATTCTTGTTTTCAAAAAAGATATATATTTATCAATATCATTATTGGAAAGATCTTTCAAAGAGGTTATATTGTTTATTTCAGTAAACTCATTAAAATATTGTAAATTTAATACTTGTTTCTTGATATAAATCAATGTATTGTTTCTTTCTTTATAATTTCTCCAAGTAAATTCTTTTAAAAAATCTTTTATTTCTTTACTATCTAAAAATGCAAAATCAATATTCATTTTTTTATTATAATTTATAGAATTTACATCTTTATCGATCAATTGCCATCTATCACCTTTAGGCATTTTTCTTAACATTGATTATCACAAGTAAACAAAGAACTTTTTTCCCAATATTTTTTTATTTCACTTTTTAAAAAATTATCTGATAAGTGAGTGTAATTTTGAGTTGTTGAAATATGTTTATGACCTGCTAATATTTTAACTACTGCTATATCAAGACCACTTTCGATCATTCCAGTAATTCTAGTATGCCTCAAATCATGAAATTTGAATTTTACTCCTAATTTTTCTTTAACACGCAAAAAGACGCCATATATAGCACTATAAGTTAAATGGTTCCCTAAGTACCTTTTTTGCTGTGCAACAAAAATATAACTGTGTTTTGTATCTATATCAAGTCTTTTTTCCATGATGAAATCTTCAATTTCAGATACTAAAGATACTGGAAGATATAAATCTCTTAGTTTTCCTTTGCTTTTGATATCATCTAAAACCACTACTCCTTTTTCTTGAATAGAAGGAGTAATACGAGGTATATCTTCAATTTTTAGATCCAAAACTTCTTGTATTCTTGCACCAGATAAATACAATATCTTAAATATTAATTTATCTCGCCAAGTATTTAAATTATCAAAAATGATTTTTATCTCATCTTCAGTTAATAATTTAACTTTGTGTTTAGTTTCTTTTACTTTAAATATTGATCTATTAGTTTTATTATTTTTACGAGCATGATGTAATAAACTTTTAAACATATTTCTCGGTCTTTCTATTTCTTCCATAAAGATCGGGTTATTTATTTTTTCAATCAGAGCACAATATTTATAGAAGTTATCAACAGTGTTTAAAATTCTATTAATTGTTGTTCCAACTCTCGCACTTTCAACATTTACATGACCTATATCTTTATCATGAGATGGTTCTCTTAAATACTCAATAAATTCACTAATATTCTTAGGAGACACCATTTTATAGTCTAAATTATTAAACTGTAAAAAATCCCAATATAGCTTTAAATCTGTTCCATAGGCTTTAAGGGTATTATCAGCTCTACCTTTTAACTTCAAAAATTTCAAATAATTATATACAGGTTTAATAATTTTCATTTCATCATTCAATAATACAACTTTTAAATTTTCATCACTATTTATTATAGTTAAATTCACAGCAAGTGCCCCCTAACTACTTATTAAATATGTTTAAAAAGTATATGACCTTATTATACAGCGATATGATACCAATTACAAGTATAATTAAACATAAATAATAATAAATTTAAAGAAGCACTTGTTATATCAATATTTAATTTTAAACCTTGTAATAAGCCTATTATGACAGGGTTAATAATCTAATGACTTATTAGACGCTATACATTAAAGATATCATCTTTAATCTCTCCTATTAAATCATAATGGAAGGCCTCTTTTATTACAGCCTGATAAATCTCTCCAATCTGAAGTTCCTTACCTTCAATTGGAATATAAATTTGATTATCTATCTCTGGT
>Ga0163225_100484_pt1 | contig 10632 bp, 8 predicted proteins | sample MSEWel2016_04_06_2_FD_113145 | JGI IMG/M metagenome (GOLD analysis project Ga0163225, IMG submission 113145) | Subsurface microbial communities from deep shales in West Virginia, USA - MSEEL Well Study Marcellus 5H_2016_04_06 ... | reverse complement strand
ATTTTTTTAGCAAAAAACCCTCCGGCTCCATTACCAGCATCAACAATTATTTTAGAACCTGCCAGAGGTTTTTTTTGGTCAAGTTCCGGCTTCAGATTTTGCCGGATAATAGTTTTTATATGCTTGGAATAGTCTGAAATTAAATCAATATCTTTAATTTCAAACTTCTTATTTTTTATTTTAGCTTCATCTAAAAATTCTTTTTCTGATGCTGCTGCTATTTTTAAAATATCTTTTACATTTTCCTTTTCTAAACCGCCCTGATTTGTAAAGAATTTGAAACCATTTTTATCAAATGGTAAATGACTGGCCGTGATCATAATTGCTCCATCATATTGATGTCCTTCTAAAACAGTTGACATAAACATTGCTGGAGTGGAAGCCAGACCTGCAGTTAAGCACTCAGCACCTGCCATTTTAATTCCCCCGGCAAGGGCATTCTGTAATTTCTCAGCACTTAATCTTGAATCATGGCCAAGTGCTATTTTAAGCTCAGTACTTTTCTTATTCAGAGTATCACTCAACCATTTTACAAAAGAAAAGCCGATTCCAAAAGCAGCTTTTTCTGTTAAATTTGTTTTTTTCTGCTCATTAGAGATTGCCTTACCTCTAACATCCGTACCACTTAACAATCTTTCCCATTTTATTTCTGACATTAAAATCACTCCAACTTTATTTTTCCTTAATCTAAATATTAAAAGCTAATTTTTTTAAATATTTAAAATTGCTTCAATCTCGACAGCTACTTTTTCAGCTTTAAAGCCTAGTTCTTCTCCAACTTCCTGACCTTTTCCACTTAAACCAAAGCGGTCAAGACCAATAACTAAACCATTGCTACCTACCAGCTTATACCAGCCACTTGTTACTCCGGCTTCGATAGCTACTTTAAGTTTTGCTTCAGGTAATGGATGTTCTGCAGCATATTTTTCAAGTTTCTGTCTTTCGGGTACTGACATCACAGCTGCTTTAATTCCCTTATCTATTAGTAGTTTTGCACTTTCTTCAGCCAGATTAACCTCACTACCACTGGCAAAAATAATTGTATCTGCATCTTGAGGATCACTAACAAAATAGCCGCCATTATTATAGTTTTCTAGGCCCTGATATTTTTTAATATGATTTAAATTCTGTCTAGTCAAGATTAAAGCTGTTGGCTGATCTTTAGTTTCTAATGCTTCAACCCAGGCAGCTTTAGCCTCTTCTTCATCTCCTGGTCTTAAAACTTTAAGTCCTGGAATAATTCTTAAGGCTTCAACATGCTCTATTGGCTGATGAGTTGGTCCATCTTCACCAACAAAAACAGAATCATGAGTAAAGACATAAATTACAGGCTGTTTCATTAGAGCAGCCAGTCTAATTGCAGGACGCATATAATCAGAAAAAACAAGGAAGGTAGCTGCAAATGGACGTAAACCAGAATGTAAGGCTAAGCCATTTGTGATTGCTCCCATTGCATGTTCTCTAACTCCAAAGCGAAAATTTCTGCCGTTGTAATTTCCTTTTTGTACTTCTCCGTATTCAGCGTTATAGGTTTTATTGGATGGAGCCAGATCGGCTGATCCACCAACTAAATATGGAATGAGTTCCAATGCTTTTGATAAAGCTGCTCCAGCTGATTTTCTAGTTGCTATCGGAGCTTCGATTTCTAAATCCATAATTTCTTCTTTTAAATCTACCGGCAGTTTTAATTCTGCAGCCTGATCCCATTCTTTTTTAAGTTCAGGATTTTCTGCTGCCCATTCGGCAAATTCTTTTTCCCAGGCCATTCTCTGATCCTGCATTTTAGCAGCGTGAGACCGGAAAAATTCTTTTACTTGGTCAGAAACATAAAATTTCTTGTCTTCAGGCAGTCCAAATTCTCTTTTTAAACCTTTAATTTCTTCTTCTCCTAAAGGTGCTCCGTGAGCATCACTTGTATCCTGTTTGGTTGGTGCGCCTAAAGCAATATGTGTTTTAGCCATAATTACTGTCGGTCTATCTTTATCTGATTTGGCCTGATTAATTGCATTTCTTACTTGATCAATATCATGACCATCAATATTTTCTATTACCTGCCAGCCAAAAGCTTTAAAACGATCAGCCACAGATTCTGTAAAAGTTAAGTTTGTGTTTCCAGCAATTGAAATATTATTATCATCATAAATGGCAATCAACTTATCAAGTCCTAAATGACCTGCCAGAGATGCTGCTTCAGAAGTAATACCCTCCATCATACAGCCATCACCCATAATTGTATAAGTGTAATGATCAACAATATCATGTTTGTCAGTATTATATTTAGCAGCCAACATTTTTTCTGCTAAAGACATACCCACTGCATTTGAAAAACCCTGTCCTAAGGGTCCAGTTGTAGTTTCTACACCATCAGTTTCTCCATACTCTGGATGTCCTGGTGTCTTAGAATGAAGCTGTCTAAACTCTTTTAAATCATCCATTGAAATATCATAACCTTTAAGGTGCAAAAATGAATACAAAAATGCTGATCCATGTCCTGATGATAGTACAAAACGGTCTCTATCAGGCCAGTCTGATCTTGAAGCATCAAGATTCATTATCTCTCCAAATAATAATGCACCAATATCAGCACAGCCAATCGGCATTCCAGGATGTCCTGAATTTGCCTTTTCTACAATATCTGCAGATAAACCTCTTACTATATTAGCAACTTCTTTTAACAAAACTTATTCCCCCTTAATTTTATTGTTATTTAAAAGATCTATTATGAAAAAAGTTAGTTGATTGAAAAGACTTAAAATAATATGTATTTCAATATAAAGTTGCTTATTATGAAAATATTAAAATTCATTCTACATTATACATTAAATTATAAAGATCTAAAAAAATATGAGAACAAGAGCAATTCATCTAAAATAAGTGTCTAATTCAATGATAAAATCTCAAAAATAAGAAACTATCTCATACATTTACCATGGATAATATGAGATAGTCTATTTAATAAAACAATAAAGGAAATTAATCAATTCAATTTTTAGTTAGTTAAATTAAAAATATCTTAATTTTCTCTCCATTTTCTAATTAAAGGTACTACTAAGGAAAGAGTTGTTATTAATATCAATCCTAATGAAATAGGTCTAGTGAAAAAAACACTCATATCTCCACCCGACAAAGATAAACTCCTTGCTAAATTGGATTCAGCAAGTCCTCCAAGTAATAAACCGAGAATTAGTGGACCTAAAGGATAATCTGTCATTTTAAAGATAAATCCAAGTATTCCAGCAATAAACATAATCCAAACATCTAAATAAGCATTATTTAAAGAATAAGACCCTACGATACATAACAAAGTTACCGTTGTCCAAATATATTCTTGTTTTAATTTTAGTACATTAGACGAAATTTGAGCAAAAATCAAACCGAAAACCAAAATAAGCAAATAAGCAAGAAACATTAAAAGCATTGTGCTTTTAACAAAGTCTATATGTTCTATAAACATTCTTGGACCTGGTTGAACACCATACATCATAAAAGATCCTATTAATACAGCATTTACTGAATCACCTGGAATACCAAGAGTCATTGTTGTTGTCATTGCGCCTCCAAGTACAGCATTATTCGAGACACAAGTAGCTGCTAACCCCTCAATAGAACCATGTTCAAATTCTTCAGGTTTGTTTGACATTTTTTTTGCTCTGTCCCAACAAATAATAGATGCAATATCTCCACCTGCTCCAGGTATTGCACCAACAACTACTGAAATTATTGATGATACTATTGTTACTGGTATCAATCTAACAAATTCAGCAAAATTTACTAAAAGCCTTCCAGACTCTTTAGAATTATTATCTTCTACAATTGTTTTTTTAGTTTTATCCTTATTATAAACTTGATATAGTATTTCACCAATACCAAATAAACCTATTAAAGCTGGTATAAAAGAAATACCAACCATTAAATTAACATTACCAAATGTAAAACGTGGTGTTGCTCTCATTGGATCTAAGCCAATCGTTGAAAGCAATAATCCTAAAAAACCTACCATAAGACCTTTAACCATAGATTTTTCGGAAACACTAACCATAATAGATATACCAAAAATTGCTAAAGTGAAATATTCAGGAGGTCCAAATTTTAACGCAAATTTTGAAAGAGGCCAGGCAAGTGTCATTAAAACAACAGTACCAAATAGTCCTCCTATTACTGAATAAACTACATTTATACCAAGCGCCAATTTCCCTTTTCCCATTTTGACCAGCGGATAACCATCAAAAGTTGTTGCTATAGATGCTGGTGTGCCAGGTGTATTCAGCAAAATAGCAGATATACCTCCTGCCCATATAGCTGAATTGAAAACTCCTATAAGCATGGCAAACCCTTGCTCTGGACTTAACCATAGGGTTAATGGAGTAATAATAGCAACAGACATTGTTGCAGTTAATCCTGGTAAAGAACCCGTAATCATTCCAGTAATTACACCCATTACTAAGTAAATGAATACTGATGGATCTAATAAGTTACCTAAAATTTGAAACCAGCTCACAAAAAAACCTCCCCATAAATTAAAGATTCAAAACTACATTAAAAATTTTATTAAAAATATAATATATTAAAATTGATAAGGTAGAAGAATATATTACAGCATTTAATAATTTTTGTTTATATACTAAACTTAATGAAAATAACATTAAAAACATTATTGGGATAAAAGGAATATATAACCATAAAACCAAACACACTCCAATAATTATAATAGTTAGAATAAAAGGTAACAAATTTTCTTTTTTTTCTTCACTTAACTTAAAATAATTTCTTTTAGTTTTAAATTCAGAAATTAATAAAACTAAAGATAAAATTATGATGACTATAGAAACGATTCTAGGAAAAAAACTTACGCTAGGTACACCATCACTTGAACCGCTGGGAAAATTTGATGAGCCAATATAAAAATATAGACTTATTGCTATACTAGATAAACTTATTATTATATTGCTATTCATATAAATCACCACCATTTACAACTAAAATTTATCGAAATTTAAATCTAATAATTTGCCAACCAATTAAGATTAAAATAAAATTACATTGTTTATTTAAAATAAAATATTAAAATTGTAAGATAATCCTATACTGGCAGTATAGGATTATCTTTTTGTTTTTAGCTAGGAAATTATACCTGATGGTTTGTTGTGGATAATATTTATAGTTTCATAATTTCCGCTATCAACAAAATTTAACCTTACTATATTACAGATTGTCCGAAGGACATTTTGTTTTTTTAGATAAAATATAATATATTTTCTTATTATATTTTAATTTATAAATCTAAATTGCTTATTATTTCAGAATATTTTTCATATTGTTCATTAGCAAATTCAGTAAATTCTTCTGAATCCATATATCGATGTTTCATTCCTTGCTTCTCAACAAATTCTATGAATTCATCAGATGTAAGCACTGTTTCTAATGAATCGGTTAATATATCTCTTTTTTCATCAGATATACCTTTAGGTGCAGCAAATCCACCCCAAGCAGCTACATTTACATCATATCCTAATTCTTGCATAGTCGGTATATTAGGTAACTCACTTTCCCTTTCTTCATAATTAATAGCTAGAATTTTTAAGTCTTCTGATCTAACAGATGGTAGTACTTCTGAAGTACTAACTGTAACTGCATCGATATGTCCTCCAAGTAATGCTGCGATTGCAGGTGCAGCTCCATCAAAAGGAACATGATTAAATTGGACACCAGTTTCGGTTTCAATAGCAGCAGCAGCTACTTGCCAAATACTCCCTGTACCTGAATTACCAACACTTACTTCTCCTGGATTATTTCTAGCATACTCTATAAACTCTTCTACATTTTCCCATCTAGAGTCTGCTTGTACAGTTAATGCTGAAGGAATAACACTGCCTAGTGCAAGAAAATCAAAGTCATCTGGTGTAATATTTGCAAATCCTAGTGAATCTATCATTGTGTATTCAACAGGTACATATCCTATAGTATAACCATCAGCTTTACTATTTTTCAAATATTGAGCGCCTACTGCACCAGATCCACCCGTTCTATTTATTCCTACAAAAGGAACGCCAAGGTTTTCTTCCATAAGTTTACCAACCATTCGTGATAAGGTATCTGAAGCTCCACCAGGAGAATAAGGAATAATAATCTGAACTTGATCACTTGGATAGTCAGCAGCACCCACACTAAAACCTAACACAGATATCATTGTGATTGTCAATAATATTGTTAATATTCTTTTCATTTTAATTCCTCCTCGTATAATATAGTTAGTGATATTGAAATTTTTTCAGTCTTGACAATTAAAATTTTGGGAAAAGAGATGATAAATTTTTATAAACTTCTTTATATAAAGAATATAAATGATTATATTTTTTATTATATTCATCTCTAGGCTTAAATTTTTCTTTTATTTTAGCCATCTTTAATGAAACTTCAGACATGTTCTCATAACATTCTGTTCCAAGAGCAGCCAACATAGCTGCCCCCAATGTGCTTGAATCATCAACAACTAAAGTTTCTACAGTTATTCCAAGTACATCCGCTCTAATTTGATTCCAAACTCGATTTTTACTACCACCTCCAGTTAATCTGATTCTATCAGGTTCTATACCTGTAACGTCCATAGCATTTTCTAAAACATGTCTTACACTAAATGCTACTCCTTCTAATACTGCTCTAGCAAAATTTGATTGATTATGTTTAGTCTTTATACCTACAAAAACTCCTTTTGCATCTGGATCCCATATAGGTGCTCTTTCACCTTCTAAGTATGGCAAAAATATAATATTCTCGATATTTTGAGATATTTTAAAATCCCAGTTAAGATCAAACGCATCATTATACCATACTAAGGATCCTCCTCCACTTTGAGTTGGACCATATAATGACATTACTGATCCAATTGCATAATCAGGTATTGTCATTAATTCTTGTGAAAATTTAGTTTCATTTCCAGTTATACCTACAATTTCTGATGTTCCTGTACAATTAAATGCAATTCCAGATTCGAAAAAAGCTCCACTGGCTAACATGGCAGCAGCAGCATCACTCCAACCACTAACAACAGGAACTCCTGATGGGATACCAGTTTTTTGTGATATACCATTCTTAATATACCCAGCAACTTCAAAAGGTTTATATTGATTAGGCACTACATTTGGAGAAAATCCTAAAAATTTTAAGTACTCTTTATTAATATTTCCATTTTTTAAATGGGCTAAGCTTTTTGAAGTCCAATTATCTGAAAAGTATTCTCCAGTAAGTTTGTAATTAATAAAATCTTTTGGTTGTAAAATTTTATATGTTTTTTTAGCAATATCGGGTTCGTTTTGTGAAACCCAAAGAATTTTTGAGGCACTCCAACTAGCAGAAATTGGTATTGGTATTCCTAAAATATCTTTCAACTTTTTTTGACCAAATTCTTTTTTTAGTATGTTTGCCTCTTCTTGAGCTCGTACATCTTGCCATATCATTGCATTACGTAATGGTATCCCAGACTTGTCAACAAAAATTTCCGTTGGTGTTTGACCTACAACACCTATTCCTTTAATTTTATTGCAGTTTATATCATCACTGCTGCCAATATTTTTTAAAACATTAAGTGTTGCTGTCCAATAATCTTCTGGATTTTGTTCAACCCAATTTTGATTTGGTCTACTTATTCCATAACTAGAACTAAATTTCTTAATTTGATCTCCCTCTATATTAAAAACACTGGCTTTGCAGGAACTGGTACCTATATCAATTCCAATAAATAACTGTTCATTTTTTTTCATAAAAACAACTCCATTTATTTATCTTTTATTTTATTAACTAATTTCTGCGAAGCGCGATAAAATATTGGGATATCAGCAGAAAAGGCAATAAATTGAACTCCTATCCTTGCCCATTGATGAGCTTCTTCAATATTATCTACATAAATCCCGATAGCTTTACCAGAAGCTTTTATTTTATTAACTAATTCTTCTATTCTATTGATAAGTTTTGGATTAGTTGTTTGGCCAGGTATACCCATTGACTCAGATAAATCATATGGTCCAATAAAAATCATATCTAGTCCTTCTACTTTAATTATTTCTGATAAGTTATTTACTCCCTCCATTCCCTCAACTTGAATAGCTATCATAGTGTTTTTATTAGATTCTTTTAGATATTTTTCTTTTGGTATATGACCATATTTAGCAGAACGAGCAAACACATCCATGCCTCTTTCTCCAATTGGATGGAATTTAGCTGCTTTAACTGCAGAATAAGCTTCTTCCTTAGTAGATGTATGAGGAACTAAAATACAATCGGCTCCTGTATCTGCTGCCTTAACAATTTTATTTTCTTCATTTCCACTCACTCGTATAACAGTACCCATGTTTACATTTTCAGCTGCTCTAACAAGATTTTCAACTGTTTCTGGTGCATGTGTAGCATGTTCCATATCAAAAAGAGCAAAATCCCAACCGGCAAGTCCTGCAGCTTCAACTAATCCTGGAAAATTAACTTTCCAAAAAGGTCCAAACAAATTCTCATCATTTTGAATTCTTTTCTTAAAATTACTAATTTGAATCACTCCATTCCAAATTCACTTATTTTTTTTGCTCTATTATATATTTCATCCCAGTTATCATTCTTTATCGCTTCATTATCCAAAATAGCACTTCCAACTCCAATTAATTTTACTCCTGCTTTAATAAATTCTTCTATATTATCATATTTAACTCCACCACTAATATAAAAGTTTATTTCATCTAGGGGACCAAGAACATCTTTAATATATCCAGATCCAAATTTAGAAGCCGGAAAAAATTTAACAAAATCCGCACCAGCTTTTGAATTCCTAAAAATTTCTGATGGTGTAACTCCTCCGATCATACTAACTGCACCAAATTTTTCTGTGACTGGTATCATTTCAGTCAAGTCTATTGGTGAAACTATATACTTTGCGCCAGCTTTTATTGCATCTAAAGTATCCCCAACTGAAAGAACTGTTCCTGCTCCAATTATTGCCTTTTCTCCAAATTTTTCTATTAATTTTTTAATAGTTTTTTTTGCATTTGGACTATCCATTGTGATTTCTATATTATAAATTCCAGCTGATACAACACATTCAACTATATTAATAACTGTATCTGTGTCATAACCTCTAATAACCAATACAATTTTGTTTGAAAGCATCTTTTTTATAATACTTTCTTTATCATAAGTAAACATTGTTTATCCCACCCATAATTATTAAATTTTTATCAGTGTTTTTTTTACTTTATAAATCTATATTTCTTATCATCCTCCTTAGAAATTAGAGTAATCTTTTTAATATCACCTTCACTAAAACTAACTTTATTATATTTTTCATTAAACCCCATTGATATAGAAATATCCTGAGCAGCTTTTTTTAGAGATTGAATTACTTTTTTGATTTTTTTATCTGTTGTATTACTTTTTATCATTGAAGTACTAATTGCTGCAATAACCTCTCCATCATGATTGAAAATAGGTGCACCTACACATAGCCCCCCTTTTTGATGCTCTTCATTATCAATAGCATAGCCTTGTTTTCTCACTTCTTTTAATTGTTTATTTAAATTTTCCCAGCTGGTTATGGTGTGTTCGGTAAATTTTTCAAAAGTTATATACTTCTTTACATTATTAACAGTTTGAGAATCTGAAAAGGCTAGCAAAGCTTTCCCTAGTGCTGTAGAATGCAAAGGGGCACGTTTACCGATCCATGAAGGATTAAGCTTTTTACTAGAAGCTTCTTTTCTATCTATATATATAATTTCTCCTTTTTCCATAATTGCTAAATGAATAGTTAAACCAATTTCCATTAAAAGTTCTCTTAATATTTTATCCGCTCGGTTTCTTATATCATATCTAAAGGATACTAGTTGCCCGAGTTCCATTAATTTTATTCCTAATGAATATTTTTTTGTTTCTTGATCACGTTCTAAATATTCGTTTTTTTCTAATGTGTGTAAAACAGGCATTAGAGTAGCAGGATTTACATTTAATTTTTTAGAAATTTCAGTAAGAGTGTACGAATCTTTTAATCTCGTAAATAACTCTAATACATTAATTGCTCTCTGAACAGAACTATTTGTTTTCATAATTACTCCTTTACTATTTCAAACTCAATTTGACTATTTCAAACTCAATTTGACTATTTATTATCTACTTTGTATTATATAAATAAAATTTTTATTTGTCAAATAATTGTAATAATTTTTAAAATATTTATATCGTGAATTATAATATAGATTTATTGAGGGAAATGATAATCCATATTGAGGTCAGAAAGAAAATCACTATTAATAAGAAAGGTCCCATTAAAATTTCTTTGGATTGCAATAAGATAATTCCTGAAAAAATTAACAGATCTTATTTTTTTATGGTAGTTACAAAGAAAACATAGAATAACAAAAACCAATAAAACTTGATCCATTAAATATTATCAGTTGATATTGAGCTTTGTAAATAAAAACTATTTATATTATTTTTATTCACTTCTTTAATTACTAAATCTTAATCACTTCTAATATATGTAACGCCCCCTAAGAGTATTGGACAGATACCAATTAAACATCTTATAATAATTATAGGGGGTAAAAGCAAATGGCTAAATCTTATGATCCTGATGAAAAAATGGAAATTGTTCTTCGAGTT
>Ga0163225_100478_pt1 | contig 10727 bp, 7 predicted proteins | sample MSEWel2016_04_06_2_FD_113145 | JGI IMG/M metagenome (GOLD analysis project Ga0163225, IMG submission 113145) | Subsurface microbial communities from deep shales in West Virginia, USA - MSEEL Well Study Marcellus 5H_2016_04_06 ... | reverse complement strand
TCTTTATTGCCAAACTCTTCGTTAATGAAAATTTTTGAATCCTCATTAACAACAGGTTAACTCCGGTGCAAAAATTTTCAAAGCCTTGATTTTGGCAAAAATATACCTTTTTATACTACACTCTAAGATGAATAAAAGTAAAGATATTTTGGGCCCGGCAAATAAACCATCGGAAAATAATTTCAACAAACCGGAAGAACATTAGAAAAAACGGTCAAATTCATTTACAATAGACCGTTAGTCCCGACCAAACAGGCAAGTCCTTCTTTCTCAAAAATTAAGTTTCCCCGGTAAGTAGTGAATTTATTTAATAGTTTCTACTTTTGCAGAAAAATACACAACGTGGAAATAAGTACTTTACCTGGCACATTTGCCCGTCACATTGGCATTCTGCAATTGAAAGAGTGGAGCCGCAATCCTGAGAACAACATTACGTTAAAAGGACTGTCAGGTTCCTCAGCAGCGCTAACGGCAGCAGCTACCACCGGCGACCGCAAACACTTTTTTATTCTGGAAGACAAAGAAGAAGCTGCTTATTTCTACCACGACCTTGTGCAACTGCTGGGAGAAGAAAAAATCTTTTTCTTTCCTTCCACCTACAAACGATCTCCGGAATTTGGGCAACCCGACAGCAACAATACCATATTACGTACCGAAGCCCTCGACCAGCTCCAGTTTAATGACGGATCATCTCTGGTTGTCACCCATGCCGAAGCATTGCTTGAAAAGGTACCCACCCGCCAGGAAATGACCGGACAAGCCATGACCATCAAAGCAGGTGACGATCTGAATCCTGCATTTGTGGAAGATTTTCTACAGGAATTATCGTTTCAAAGAGTAGATTTCGTATATGAACCGGGTCAGTATTCTTTACGGGGCTCTATTATTGATATCTTCTCCTTTTCCAACGAAGACCCGGTAAGGGTCGATTTCTTTGGAGACGAAGTGGAGAGCATCAGAACCTTCGATATAGAAAATCAACTTTCGAAAAAAACACTAGAGCAGGTAACGATTCTTCCTGACTTGGGGAAAAGACAACAAGGAAAGGAATACATAGCATTACCGGGTTTTCTCGACAGCAATACCAGAATCTGGATTCAATCACCCCATCAGGTTTTTCAGAAAACAGATGCCATTTACCGAAAGGTGGAAAAAAAGTTCAACCAGGAAGACAAAGCAGAAGAAATACCGGGACTTCCATCCCCTGAAGATTTAGTTGATTCCCGCGAACTAAAAAAATCTTTTGAAAACTTCAAAACGGTCATTTGGGGAAGCACCCTCAGCAAAGATATATCCGGACCTGTCATTGAATTTCCAACCTCACCACAGCCGGTTTTTAAGAAAAACTTCGATTTATTGGAGAAAGATATTCTCCACAAGCAGGAAGAAGGGTACACCATATATATCCTGTCTGACAACCCTCGTCAGCTGGACCGTCTGCAACAAATATTTGAAGACCGTGGAAAGTCACTCCGGTACGACAAGATCAACCATGCCTTGCATGAAGGTTTTATCGACCATGAATTAAGGATCTGCGTTTATACCGACCATCAGATATTCGACCGCTACCACAAATTTTCTCTGCGCACCGACAAAGTCAGAGCTGCCCGGCAATCGCTATCCATCAAAGAACTTTCACGTCTCAATCCGGGCGATTATGTAGTGCACATTGACCATGGTATAGGGAAATTCGGGGGCCTCGTCTCCTCTGAGGTAAACGGACACAAACAGGAAGCCATTAAGCTGATTTACCGCGACAATGATGTAATTCTCGTGAACATCCATTCCCTTCACCGCATCAGTAAATTCAAAGGGAAAGACGGCGAACCGCCCAAAATCAACAAACTGGGAACCGGAGCCTGGCAAAGAGTCAAGGATAAGACCAAGAAAAAAGTCAAAGACATAGCCCGCGAGCTCATCGCCCTTTATGCTGCCCGGAAAGCTCAGCCCGGTTTTTCGTTTTCGGACGATAACTTCATGCAAAAGGAGTTGGAAGCTTCCTTTATTTATGAGGACACACCCGATCAAAACAAAGCTACACAGGCGATAAAAGGCGATATGGAAGAAAAAACGCCTATGGATCGACTGATTTGCGGCGATGTGGGATTCGGAAAAACCGAACTGGCTGTGAGGGCTGCTTTTAAAGCAGTAAACGACAATAAGCAGGTGGCTGTTCTGGTTCCAACAACAATTCTCGCCCTCCAGCATTATCACACCTTTAAAGAAAGGCTGAAAGATTTTCCCTGTAACATAGAATATGTAAGCCGGCTCAGGAAAACTTCCGCTACCAAAAGGGTTGTCAAAGAGGTGAAAGAGGGAAAAGTAGATATCGTTATCGGAACCCATCGCCTGGTTGGAAAAGATGTTGAATTTAAAGACCTTGGACTGCTAATCATCGATGAAGAACAAAGATTTGGAGTAGCGGTCAAAGAAAAGCTCAAACGAATAAAAGTAAATGTAGATACCCTCACACTCACCGCCACTCCCATTCCGCGTACATTACAATTTTCCCTGATGGGAGCCAGAGACCTCTCCATTCTGAACACTGCCCCGCCCAACCGACACCCTATCATCACCGAACTCCATACCTTCAACGAAGCCATTATCCGAGAAGCAATCTCTTATGAGTTGGAACGCAACGGACAGGTATTTTTCATCAACAACCGGGTGCACAACATATACGAGATGGAGAAAGCCATCAACCAATGGATGCCCGAAGTAAAAACGGTGGTTGCCCATGGGCAAATGGAGGGTTCCAAACTGGAAAACATCATGATGGAATTCATCGAAGGAGAATACGATGTATTGCTGGCCACCACCATTATTGAATCCGGACTTGATATTCCCAACGCCAACACCATTATAATAAATAACGCACATCATTTTGGTCTGAGCGAATTGCACCAGTTGCGCGGCCGCGTTGGTCGTTCCAACAAAAAAGCATTTTGTTATCTGCTGGCACCGCCCCTCACCACTATCACCCAGGATGCCAGACGCAGATTACGCATTATTGAAGAATTTTCAGAATTAGGAAGTGGCTTCAACATTGCGATGCAGGATCTGGACATCAGAGGTGCCGGAAATATGCTGGGTGCCGAACAAAGCGGATACATTGCCGATATCGGTTATGAAACCTATCAACGAATATTGCAGGAAGCCATGCTTGAGCTTCGGGAAGATGAATTTCCGGAGCTCTTTGAGGATAAACCAAAACCAGGCGAAGAAAAAACTACTTACACACACGACTGCCAGATAGAAACCGATGAAACAGTCAGAATTCCGGAAGATTATGTTAGCAACACTGCCGAGCGCATGGATCTTTATCGGAACCTGGACAATATTGAAAAAGAAGAAGAACTCGGGCTTTTCGAAGAGAATCTGGTTGATCGTTTTGGACCTGTTCCGAAACCCACTCAGTCACTGCTAAATGTAGTCAGAGTACGTATGAAAGCCAAAACGATGGGCATCACCCGTCTGTTGTTGAAAAATCATTCGGCCCGACTTCACTTTATCGACAATCAACAATCTGGATTCTATCAATCTGAAACTTTTGGAAAAATTCTAAACTGGATTCAACAACATCCCAAAGAAGTACAAATGCAACAGAAAAATGAGAAACTGGTATTAATCATCAAAAACATTAAAGGAATTGATAACCTGAAAAACAAGCTGAAGGAAATAACAGAACCTATGACTCCTTAGGCATAGCTTCCTGAAGTGCAACCAAGATTTTCTCTGCTTCATCCTGACCGTTATTCAATACGTAACTCAGGCAATTCAACCAGTGAGTAGTGGTTTCGATGGTTAATTTCACCGGCTCCCGGTTGGCCTGATTAAAAATATTCGCCAACGCTCCCCTGTCGATATTCATCCAGGGACGCATGGTAAACACAGAATGCCCGCGCATATCGAAGGCCGGATTTACAAACTCCCTGAATCCCGGATTATAATCCACAATTTCAAACAACTGATTGATTAACAAAACCGGTCCAACCCCGGTAAGAGCGACCTTCCTCCAGATCTTCAATTCATCCACACTGGCCATATAATCTGATATTTCAACCAATCCAAATTGAAAAGCAGGTTTTTGGTTAAAGAGAATCCTGGAAGCATGAACCATCACTTTCAATGGTTTTTGGTGAAAGGTTTTAATTTGAAGATGAAAAGGAACAATCTCTTCCGACACATCATCCGTAAGAACACTCTCCAGAATAGGAACAAAGCCATCATCTACAAAATCGGCCAATGAAGTTCCAACCATATCTTCCATGTAATGGGTCTTAAAAAGATCGAGAGCCAGATTATTCAGATACCTGATAATTCCACTCTGGACAATAGTAATGGCAATAGGAGCTTTGGAAATATAATTACGAAAACTTTGCTCCCGACGTTTTTGATCGACATCCACTTTATGCTTGTAATAAGCCAGTTCCATAGTTATTCCCAATTCTTTTTTGGTAATTGGCTTCACCAAATAACCATAAGAATTAGAAAACACAGCCCGCTCCACAATATCGTGACTGGTGTCGCTGGAGACAAAAATAACCGGAATGTCGCATTCGCGTTGAATATGCTCAGCAGCTTCAATTCCATCCAACTCACCCTCCAGATGAATATCCATTAAAACAATGTCCGGTTTTTTGGATTTGCACTCCTCCACGGCGGCAACTCCATTATTACACCTCCCGATAATGTCGAAACCCAGATCTTTCAGAAACAATGAAAATATTGCGGAGATGAATCGATCATCTTCAACTATCAAAACTTTTCGCATAATGTGGTACAATTTTTGGGAACAATTCCCAAACCCCAAAAAAGTTAAACTAAATTTGCTTCGAATATCGGCAAGAGTTTAACCAAACGGCCCTTTAATAAAGAATAAAAGCATGAATTTAGCGATTGATCAGGGAAATAGCAGCACCAAATTTGGTTTTTTTGACAAGAGGAAATTAATTGCCACTTATAAGCAGGTTTTTCTTGACAAAGAAGAAATAGTTGAACTGCTAACCCGGCATCAGCCCGACAACGTTATTATATCGTCGGTTTCGGACAAAACAGCGTTGCCGGGAGATTTTTTCAACCACATCCCGGGCAAATTGATTGTTTTTGACCACCAAACCCCTATTCCACTAAAAAACAACTATAAAACACCCAACACATTGGGGAAAGACCGGTTGGCTGGCGTCATCGGAGCCGCAGCGATGTTCCCCGGCGAACCTCTTCTGGTAATAGATGCAGGCACCGCAATCACCTTCGATCTATGTAACAACAATATTTATTATGGTGGTAATATTTCGCCGGGACTAAAAATGCGGTTCGAAGCACTGCACCAACAAACCAGCCGATTGCCTCAAACCAATCCGGGAAGCAGTCCTTTCTGGGGAACAAGTACACCAGAAGCAATTCGTTCCGGGGTTCAGAACAGCTTACTGATGGAATTTGAAGGATACATCAACAAAGTAAAAGAGCAATATCCCCATGCAAAGACCATCCTAACCGGAGGGGATGCAGATTTTTTTGTCAGCTACACAAAAAGTATCATCTTTGCACAACCAAATCTAGTACTTTCCGGACTAAACCGAATAATTGAATACAATGCATAAAACAAACAGATTCCACATCTTATTGCTGTTAGCGCTTTTGGTCTCAACCACCGCATTCGGACAAAAAAGAACCTATTCTCCCTTTTCCCGTTACGGGGTTGGCGAATTAAACACCACTGGTTTCGGGCAGAATGCCGCTATGGGTAACACCGGAATCGGACTTAAAAGCGATAATCATCTCAACATTCTCAACCCCGCTTCCTATTCCGGCATAGACACTATGTCTTTCTTTTTTGAAGCCGGAATTACCGGATTTTCGCAGGAGTTTTCCACAGGAGGAGGAAATGAAACATACACCAATATTGATTTCAGTTACTTTGCAATGGGTTTTCCCATTAATAGAAAGATTCATGCCTCCATGGGATTACGACCATTCTCCAATGCAGGATATAAATTTGAATTTTCGGACGGAACCAATCTTAACCGGGCTATTGGAACAGGTAACCTTTCCACCGCTTATGGAGGAGTCTCTTTACAGCCGGCAAAGAACCTGTCATTGGGAGCTCACGCCAGTTATATTTTCGGAAACGTTCAGCACACCACATTTATTGAATTTCCTGATGATAATGCCGCCTATAAATATGGAGTTCAATCGGAACTACACGTCAGCGATTTCTTTTTTGACCTGGGCGCCCAATATACTCACCAGATATCGGAAGAAAAATCCATGACCTTTGGTATTACTTACCGCCCCGGAGCTTCATTGAACGGAGATTTTCAGAGAACGGTAGCCAAAGGCACCAGTTATTCGGAAGATGGAAAGCTGTTTTCTCCCAGTTACATAATTACGGAAGCAACAGACACCTCTGATGTTTCAGGATTCGATATGGCACAATCCTTTGGAGTAGGCCTTTCATACAAAAAAGGAGACCAGCTTCTCCTGGCTGCTGACTATACAATGGCCAACTGGGGAGATGTGGATTTCCCCGACAATCACACCCAAACCACAAATAGTTCGCAGATATCGGCCGGTGCGCAATACACTCCCGACAGTCGTTCACAAAACTACCTGGCCCGCATGAAATACCGGGCAGGAGTGAAATTTGGTGAAGAATACATTCAAATAGAAAACGATAAAATAGAAAACTTTGGCATAACTTTTGGAATAGGTTTACCATACAATCGCTCAAAAACTTCGGTTAATCTGGTTTTTGAATACGGAACAAGAAAGCCAACGGGCAATTTAGACATGACTGAAACCTATGGAAAAGTCACTTTGAATTTTACATTTCATGAGTTCTGGTTTAACAAATGGAAATTCCAGTAAACCAAACTCAGAAATCAAAAGATTTTTTCTGATATTTTATTTACCTTTGCACCTGTTTTGGAAAATTTAAGTTGATTAACAATGCTGATTTTTTCTTAACAACCCCGGAGAAGAAGAAAAATTCAACCGATTAAGCAAATTAAACAACAAATCAGACCAGAATAGTTTTAACTTGTAGAAAAGAGAAGCTATTTCAGGATTACAAACAAAAAAAAATTCTCATGAAAGCGTTTACAATTATAACTTTAGGATTGCTGCTGTCAACAGTTCAGGCCTTTTCTCAAAAAGGCGTGGAGGATGGATCGAAGTATGGACATGGAGAAGACAGCATCACTTGTCTAAAAAACCTCTCTCTTTATACCGAGCTGGTAAAACAGGATCGTTATGATGAGGCACACCCTTATTGGGAAATCGCCTTCAACGAATGTCCCTTATCCACCAGAAGTCTTTATATTGATGGTGAAAAGATCATGGATCATAAAATAAAAACCGCCAAAAATCAGGCCGAAAAAGATAAGTATTTCGAGGAGTTAATGAGAGTTTATGACCAGCGGATAAAGTACTTCGGAGATCATCCACGTTATGGCGTTCCTTATATAAAAGGAAAGAAAGCGATATCCATGCTGGATTACAAGAAAGATGACCGTGAAATCAGAAAAGAAGCCTACCAACTTCTGAAGGAATCGGTAACGAATGGTGGTAAATCCACTCAACCGGCTGTTCTCGGTATATTTATGACCAGTACTGTAGCAATGTTTAACGACAGTGAAATTCAGGCGGAAGATGTAGTAAACAATTACACCACCATTTCTGATCTGCTTACTGCTCAGATAGAGGATCCCAAAATGGCCAAATACAAGAGTACGCTGGAAGATCTATCGGGTAAGGTTGAGGAATTATTTGGCCGCAGTGGTGCAGCCAACTGTGCCACGCTTGACGGAATTTTTTCGCCACAACTTGCAGAGCATAAGGACGATCTTCCCTGGTTGAAGCGTGTAAGTCGTTTGTTGGCCAAAGAGATGTGTGAAGACATGGATCTGCTCTACAAAGTATCAGAATATCAACACAACATTGAGCCATCACACTCATCCGCATATGGTTTAGCCCGTATGTACCTGAAAGCAGGAGACACTGACCGTTCAGCCGAATATTACAAGGAAGCCATTAATCTGGTAGAAGATGATAACCAGAAAGCTAAATATTACTACCAGTTAGGACTGGTGAATCTTGCCAACAACAGATTCTCAGCGGCTCGTACCAATGCATTAAAAGCCATTGAAGCCAATCCGGGATGGGGACAACCCTACATTCTTATTGGTAAGGCGTATGCCACATCGGCCAACACAATCGGGGACGACGAATTTACCCACAAAACAGCTTACTGGGCTGCCGTTGATAAATTTATCCGTGCCAAATCGGTAGATCCGGAAGTTGCTGATGAAGCCAACCAGCTTATCAATCTTTACGTGAAGCACTTCCCGGAAGAAAAAGATATTTTCTTCCAGAACCTTGATAAAGGAGGTTCTTATACTGTAGGTGGCTGGATTGGCGAACGCACAACCGTAAGAAGCAAATAGTCTTTGCTGGAAAATGCCAGATACTGAATTATTCTCGTTTTTGAAACCGTTATACAGAAAATCAGGACTCTTTTATTTCAATCCAGATAGTTCGTGCGAAAGCCGTATCTTTGTCGTTTCCTTATCAAAAACTGAAAACGACAGTTTTCTTGCAGACAGAAACAAGGAATGAAACACAGACTTTTTAATCATAAGTTAACCGTAAAAACAGCAGGCAGTATTTTATTACTGCTTGCTGTTATTGTTTTGAATTCTGCCTGTCAATCGAACACAACAGAGGAGATCCAGGCGGCTGTGGATGAAGAGAACTTCCCTTCTCTGTCGGTTCAGGATCTGGAAACTGCCATTACCGACTCGGGCAAAACAGCATACCGGTTTCTCACTCCCGAGATGAACCAGTATGATAATCTGGAAAAACCTTATACCGAGTTTCCAAAGGGGTTACACCTGATTATTTACAATGACAATGAGGAGATAGATGCACAGATTAAGAGTCAATACGCCATTTATCATGAAAGCCAGAATTTATGGGAATTACAAAACAATGTGGAAGCTGTAAATTTCAAAAATGAAGTCATCAATACAGAACAGCTTTTCTGGGATTCCAATAAACACATCATCTATTCGGATGAATTCATTAAAATCACTACCGAGCAGGAAATCCTGACCGGTTACGGATTTGAATCAGATGAGCGGCTCGAAAATTACACCATAAAACGAATTAGTGGTATCTTAACCGTCGAAGAGGACTAACCTGCAGTATTCACAAATCATGCAGGCTAAAGAAATGATTTCCCATCACAAATATTTTTGTTACCTTGCAACACAGAGTTCTATCATTTGAGTAATGGAATATTTACCGATCATCATTGCCACCATATTATTTTCGGCATTTTTTTCAGGAAGCGAAATGGCTTTCCTTACTGCCAATAAATTACTGATTGAGCTTAACCGACGCAAAAACCCGAGAATAGCCCATCTAATTGATCATTTTTTGCGAAAGCCAGGAATGTTTATTACCACCATTCTCATTGGCAACAACATCGCGTTGGTTATTTACGGTATCTATATGGGGCATTTGTTCGAACCTTTAATTTCAAGATATTTTTCATCCGACGTTGCTGTTTTATTGCTCCAAACCATTATTTCAACCCTCATCATTCTGACAACGGCCGAATTTCTGCCCAAAATAATATTCCGTCTCAACCCCATCTTCACCTTAAATATGTTTAGCATCCCGCTAACTATTTTTTACGGAACATTCTTTCCCATTTCACGTCTCACGCTGGGACTGTCAAATTTTCTGCTCAAAAAAATCGGCAATTCACCGAATGCCATATCAACCGAAGACCTGGTTATCGGACGACTGGATTTCAATCACTTACTGGAAGAGCACCACGAGCAAAATGCAACCGATGAAGAAATGCCACAGGAAGTGAGGTTTCTGAAAAATGCGCTTGACTTTTCTTCGGTAAAAATTCGTGAATGCACCATTCCCCGCACCGATTTGGAAACCATTGATGCAGAAGAGAGCATAGAAAACCTGAGACAAAAATTTATTGACAGCGGTCATTCCAAAATACTGGTATTCAAAGAAAACATCGATAACATCGTTGGATACATTCATGTTTCAGAACTTTTCAAACATCCACGAAAGCTAAAGAACATCATTAACCCCATCAGTATAGTGCCCGAAACCATGACGGCCAATAAACTACTGGAAATTTTCACCAAAGAGCACCGAAGCATTGCCCTGGTAGTCGATGAGTTTGGTGGAACAGCCGGTATTGTTACCCTGGAAGATATCCTGGAAGAAATTTTTGGTGAAATAGATGATGAGCATGATGTTTCAGACCTGATGGAAAAACAGATTGATGAAAACAAATTCCACTTATCGGGACGTTTTGAAGTAGATTACCTGAATGAAAAGTATCAATTGGATTTACCAACATCGGACGAATATGAAACTCTTGCCGGCATGATTCTAAGTTTCAACGAATCAATCCCCAAAGTTGGAGAAGAAATAAGAATCCCGGATTTCACGCTACGCATTCTGGATGCCACCAGTTCCAAGATTGAATTGGTAGAACTCATCAAAGACCTGGAAGAATAGTTGGTCAGTTTCCATAATCATTATAAATTCGCGCCACTTAAACCGGAATAGGAAAACGGATTGTGCAATTTTTTGTATATTCGTCACCTGATTTAAAAAAACAAAATTAATCTGTATTCGAATGGCAACTTTAGAAAGAATCAGAAGTAAAGGAGGAGTTCTTGTAG
>Ga0163225_100475_pt1 | contig 10788 bp, 8 predicted proteins | sample MSEWel2016_04_06_2_FD_113145 | JGI IMG/M metagenome (GOLD analysis project Ga0163225, IMG submission 113145) | Subsurface microbial communities from deep shales in West Virginia, USA - MSEEL Well Study Marcellus 5H_2016_04_06 ... | reverse complement strand
TAGGACGGAATTGAGGTAAAATATACAAATTTTCAGCGAATGTAATTATTTCGCCTGGTCAATTCATAAATTTTTGTTTTGAGATGTTCAGGTGTGGAAAGGTATAAAAACAAAAAACTCCCGAAATGCAAAAATAACACCGGGAGTTTTGAAAAGAATATGAGTAGGGGATTCTAATATTTAAGAATTTTCCCGCTTCTGATTTCTTTACCCGCCTGCATCTTATAGTAAAACAGTCGTTCGTGACTTCTGTTTAACTGGGCCGGTATTCTGTACATCATATTTTTAAGCGCTTCACCCTCAAAAATGGTTTCAATTTTGTTTCCTGCAATGTCATACAGGTCGATTGTAACCCGCGTAGTTTCAGGAACCGAAAATGAGAAGGTCACATTCGATGGGGAAGGGTTGGGATAAACCTGGAGATTTACCGTTCCTTTTTGTTCTGTTGTTTTATCTGCATGATTGTCAGGATGTATGTATTCCACAATATCGAGACATTGTCCGGCCTTGAACGCTATTCTTGTATTCTGAGGCAATTGAGTGGTACATACCCCGAAAGTTATCGTCATTTCACTGTTGTATTGATTAAACCCGGAAATATTATCCACTTTAATTCCGTAAATGCCCGATTTGGGATCTGTGGAGTTTATTTCCATTGGGAAATTAAGAGAGTTGTACGCATTGATGGCTGTTGTTCCATCGGGTAATTCAATGATGAGATGTGAGAGGTCGAAACGACAAGTGCCGTCGGTAATTATGGTGTAGGAATACTCATAACAATTCTCTCCTGTTGAAACAACCGGGTCTGCGGTTATTTCGTAACATCCGGCACTGCATAGCTCATCGACTGATGGATATTCGTCCTCTTCATCTCCGGGAATGTCACCATTATCTTCTTCAATGGTGTCATCTTCACTCCCATTGTCTGATGTGTCTTCATCGGTTCCCTCCTCACTGTTATTATCATTGGTTCCATTGTCGATGGAATCGGTTGGTTCGGAAGTCCCGTTGCATTGGAGAAGGATGTAATCTGAAGCCACGCATCCGCTGGAACTGGTTGCTGAAAGCATTGCAATGGCACTATCGGTTCCTGCAGTGTATGATGCTGTTTCACTATCCGTTGAAGTAAAGAACCAGGAATTATCGGCGCTTTCGAACTCCCAGCTGAAGGTTTCCGCATTGGTGACCGTTGCGTTTAGCAGATTGTTTGGGCTGTTGCAATCAACCAGTGTTTCGGTAGTCAGGATTTCCACGGTGGGAACAACCATTTCGCTGATGGTAAACGTTTCGGTGGTTTCGCAGCCCTTGCTGTCAACCACTTTTACCTCATGTGTGCCGGGTTCCAATCCTCCTTTGTAGGTAGAGCCCTGAATTCCATCCCAGAAAACCGGGAATGGGTCTTGTCCCTGAATAATTACTGAAGCCGCTCCTGTGGGATTGGTACAGGAGGCATCAATAATGTTCAGATTGATTTGTCGATCTGCGGGGTTGGGACTAACTGTGACTATTTCTGAGGTGGCACATCCATTCTGGTCGGTTGCTGTTACCAAGAGCTCTGTTTCTTCGGTTACATAAAAAGTCTCTGAAGAAAATTCCTGGTTGACCAACCACTCATAAGGTTCTTGTCCACCGGAGGCAGTAAGGGCCACCTCAATGGAATCTTCGGTGGAGCAACCGGTCCATGCTGATGAAACATTGATTTGTGGGCCATTGTCACGGTTGATGGTTGCTTCTTTTGTTGTTTGGCAGCCGTTGCTGTCGGTTATTTCGACCTGATGCGTGCCCGGAGCCAGGTTCTCAGCAGTCAGGCTGGTTTCCCCATTGTCCCATAGAATGTTGTAGGGTTCGGCACCATTGAGCGAAGTGATGGTGGCGCTGCCATTATCTGCCAGACATCCGGCATTGATGGAACTGGTTTCCGCGCTAAGTTGTTCTTTGGTAATTCTGATTTGACGAGACTGGGTGCACCCCATATTATCTGTAACCCAGAGGAAATAGGTTCCCTCGTCGAGGTTGGACAAATTTTGGGTGGTGTCACCGGTTGACCACAAATAGGAATATGGCATTGTTCCGCCGGAAACTTCGATGTTGATACTTCCCGTACCTGTTTCATGACATTGCAGGTTAACTGGTGAAGCTTCAATCTGCAGAGAACTAGTCTCTTTAACTGTATACGACATCTCTTTTTGGCACCCGTTGCTGTCGGTTATGGTAACTCCATATTTCCCGGAAGCGAGTTGATTTAAATCCTCAGTAGTCTGGCCTTCGTTCCATAAAAAGGTGTAAGGTGCTGTTCCGCCATTAACGGACAAATCGATTGCACCGATAGTTTGGCCACACTCCGTGTTTGTAACATTTGCTGAAGCCTGAATGGGAGATGGAGATTCTACCTGGGCCGAAAGTGGAAGCGTGCTGTCTTCAGCATCAGTAATGGTCAGGTTGTATGTCTCTTCCGGGAGGTTTTCAATGTTTTGTGATGTGTCTCCGTTGGACCATTGAAACTGGTACGGTGGAACACCGCCATTAACCGATACTACTATGCTTCCATTTTTGGCACCAAAGCAGGATAAATGAGTTGTTTCCAGATTGGCAGTAAGTGGTTGGTTTACGGGGGTGATTTCCTCTTTGCTGATACATGTTCCTGCCTTGTAGGCCACCTCGAAACTCTGTTGGGATAGCATATCCAGACAGGTTTCATCTGTAGCACAAACGGTGTAGGTTAGTCGGAATGAGTCCGGACCATTTTCTCCAAATCCGGAAATGTCATCCACTTTTATTCCTGTGACGCCGGTTGTGGGATCGGTAACAGGGTATTCCATTTTCCATCCTTTAGAATTGGAAGCAGCTGAAATTTCTCCACAGGGGACGGATGCAATAAAATGAGAAAGTGCAAACTTCGAGGAGCCGGTTGCTTCAATGAATAGTTCAAAAACAACACATTGACCTTCTACCTGCACAGACTCTATGGTTGTGGTAAAACCACCGGAACAGTCATTTCCATTGGTTGCCGCGTTTGCTGTCGGCGATGTAAAAAATAGAAGCCCGGTAAGAATAACGGCCGGAATAAATTTCAGATAATCGGAGTTACTTCGAAAAAAACGGTAGAAAGAGCCCATGTTCAAAATGTTTGTTCAGATTTAATTACTCAAAACAAGGGAAAAGGTTTCATTCGTCAGGCAAAATATCGGTTTGGTGTAAGATTTTGCAACATTTACCTGTGTTGAATTGTATTTGTTGAGACGAAATAATGTTTAAAAGGTTGGAAAACAGAAATCAGTTTTGTTAAAGCAGAATTTTTATATTTTCGGCCCGGAGAATTGTTATTCATATTTTGAGCTATAGTTTAAAGTCGCGTTTATTTCATTAGAGATTGCTTCGGGCATAGCCCTCGCAATGACGGAGCCTACCGGTAACAGAGACGAGATTGGCAGATGGCAGGGCGGAGAAGCCGCCCTGCCATCTGCCAACCTTTCCATATAAAAGTGAAAGAGCGTCATTGCGAGCCCGATGAGGTACGAGATCGGAAGAAGCAATCTCTAAAAATAAATACGCGACGAAAAATTTAAACCATATTTAATTGTAAAGCGATAGGCATGAGTGAGAAAGTAAAGAAGAAAAGCATTTTTGACAGGTTTCTGAATATTCTGGAAAAAGGGGGGAATGCACTTCCGCACCCCGCTACCTTGTTTGGTATTTTTGCCCTGGCAGCTCTTGTATTATCCGCTGTAGGTGCCTGGCTGGGCTGGAATGTTCAACATCCCGGAACCGGAGAAACCATTCAGGTGGTCAATCTTTTCAGTAAGGATGGAATTGCCATGATTATGGACCGGATGGTGGAAAACTATACCGGGTTTGCACCTCTGGGAATTGTGATGGTAGCCATGCTGGGTATTGGAATTGCAGAATCAAGTGGTTTGATTGCTGCTTTTATCCGGTTACTGGTGCTGTCATCACCGAGGCGTTTACTTACGTTTGTCCTGGTGTTTTCAGGTATTCTGTCCAATTTTGCCAGTGATATTGGTTATGTGTTGTTGATTCCTTTGGGGGGTATTATTTTCCAGTCGGTGGGGCGTCATCCTATTGTGGGAATGGCAGCTGCTTTTGCCGGGGTTTCAGGTGGTTTCAGTGCTAACCTGATTCTGGGAACCGTTGATCCGTTGCTGGCCGGACTGTCTCAGGAGGGAGCAAGGATTATTGACCCAATGTATGAGGTGAATCCAACGGCCAACTACTATTTTATGATTGTTTCTACTTTCCTGATTGCTGCTATTGGTACCTGGGTTACCGAAAAAATTGTTGCGCCCCGCTTTGGTAATTATTCAGGGCCACACGACCAGGATAAGCTGGAAGGGTTATCCCCGAAAGAGAAAAAAGGATTGCTTTGGAGTCTTCTGGTATTTGTGTTTTGGGTGACCATTATTCTTATCGGGATTCTCCCCGAGGACGGAATACTGAGAGGTGATGATGGGGGAATTCTTTCTTCGCCAATTATTCGCGGTGTCATTGCTTTATTGTTCCTGATTGCAGGAACCATGGGGATTGTTTACGGGGTCATCATGGGCAAATATAAAAACGACTCGGATGTGGCAAAAAGTATGGCCGACAGTATGCGGACACTAACCACGTACTTTGTGCTGGTCTTTTTTGCTGCGCAGTTTGTTGCCTATTTTAAATGGAGTAACCTTGGGGTAATAATGGCTGTGAATGGTGCAGAAGCATTGATGGCGGCTGATTTGGGTGTCATACCCCTCATGTTGTTGTTTGTGCTTCTGTCGGCAGCAATCAACATGCTGATGGGGAGTGCATCAGCCAAATGGGCCATTATGGCGCCCATCTTTGTGCCGATGTTTATGCTGTTGGGCTATTCACCGGAGCTTTCTCAGGCTGTTTACCGCATCGGAGACTCCGTGACCAATATCATTTCTCCTATGATGAGTTTCTTTGCACTGATAATTGCCTATTTTGGGAAGTATGATGAAAAAGCGGGTCTGGGAACTGTTATGGCAACCATGATTCCTTATTCCATTGCATTTTTCATAGGTTGGAGTATTTTGCTGATTATCTGGCTGACTTTTGGTTTTCCGCTGGGGCCAGGTGCCGGACTGGAATATGTAATGCCAAACTAATTTTCTTCAATTTCATCAAAAGGAAAACTTTCATGAATGGTTGCACCGTGCAGCCATTCATTTTTTTTGTCGGGCGATTTCAGTAACCGAAGGAAAATGTGTTCGATTCGATGCTCCTCAACGGAGAGCCCTTCTTCCTTTAGGGCTGCTGCAAATCCCTCATTGAGTTGCCGTCCTGCTTTCAGGGTGAAATCAAAAAGAGCAGGTACTGCTTTGGGATCTTCCGGATGCTCATATTTGGCTTTGCAGCTTTCTTCATTGGAGGAGAGATAAATCCGGCAACCGAGGGGGCGAACAGGGTAAACCATACAACTGCCTTTCCTCAGAAAAGGGCATGGGTGGCTGGTGTTCAATGCCTCTTGGGGTGATAAACCGGAAAGTTTTTCTTCTTTCGCCTGAGCCTTTTGCTTAATATCCTCAACGACTTCAGGTGAGAATCTTTTTTCCAGATAATCCATCAGCACCACCATTTCATGAGTAGAGGCAAAAACGGCTTGATGGCAGCACCATTGGCATCCCATGTGGCAGGCTACCGGAATACTGTCACTCTCACACCGTTGCGAAAAGGCATCAATCAGTAAGTCAACATTATGGTAAAGTTGTCGCTGGGCAATCTTTAATTTCGAAAGATCCTGCTGCACAGGATAGGCCTTGCCCAGGTTGTTGCCATCGGCAAAGAATATCTGTTCGAAACCTTCGGGACGTATATTTTCTGTCATTTTTTAATTCTAAACCACATGAGACACATAAGAAAAACTAAGATAATACCCGGTAAAGGTCATTGACAAAGGTCTTTTGCCCATATTGGAAAATATTGGTTGAGTTGAAATTTATCAAAATTCCTTTGGGGCTATTTAATAAATTCATGTAGGTCAGAATTTGAGCTTCGTGGATGGGGATGATGTTTTCTACAGCTTTAAGTTCAACCACAAGAATACTATTTACAAATAAGTCACATCTTAAGTCAGTGTTTATTAGTTTTGTTTGGCTATAGTTAAAAGTAGCGTTTTTTTTTAGAGATTACTTCGGGCATAGCCCTCACAATGATAGCTTATACCGATAACGATTATCTGCATGGTGTCGCTTATCGACAAGAAGCACGAACCTGTCAAATCTTTACCAGGCTTACTGGGGTAACGCCATAGAAATTAGTGCTATCCGCGATATTGTCAGATGGTGTTTATTTATTCAAATATACTATTTTTTTACTTTACTTCTGTGATGTTACTCATAGTCTTTGGCTTATAGTCAACAATTTTAAATCTTTGTCCAATGGAAATCAAGACGAAAATAGGAATTCGGATAAAAGAACTGAGAGAGATTCAGAATTTGTCCCAGAAAGATTTGTCTTATTCGTCAGATTTAGACAGAAGTTACATAGCAAGTGTTGAAAATGGTAAAAGAAATATTTCAATCGTTAATATTGAAAAAATCGCCAAAGCACTTGACGTTTCCTTAAAAGATTTTTTTAATAATGACAAGTTTGAGAACCTTACAACAGATTAAAGATTCAATAGATAGTCGAATTTCTAACTGTTTCATTGATAAGCTAAGTTTAGCGGAATCTCTTGAAATAATAAAAATATCGGTCGAAGATGTAATACGGTCTTCTGGAGAGAGTCCGGGCACTCTTGATATTCAAGGATTTTATCATAAAGTATTTTTTCGTTTTTTTGTTTGTTTAAAAATGAAATTGCAGTATACGTTTGTGCGTCAAATACTTTTTTGTGACTAAAGTCAACAATTCTTGTTAAACATTTGTGCCTGTGAAAATACTGTCTCAATGATATTCCTGATAATGAGGTGAAATAATTATTAGGGGTTATATAACCTAATCTGCCAGAATCATTAAGCAGCTTGTGGCCTAATTCAAAAAATGCAAAATACAAATTAAAAGTTCCATTTTCTATTGATTGCCAACGCCTTATTAATTCTACTCTATTATTTTCATTTAAATCCTGATATTTTACATATGGTGGATTTCCAACAATTACGTCATATTTGTAATTCCAATTATCTCTTAAACTATCTCTATGTTCAATATTTAAATCCGACTCTTCAACAACTTCATCATGTTGAAGGGCAAAAATAGATAATAAAGTTTTGGTTCTGTCTACATTGTAGTCAAGAATATCTGCGCCAAAAATATTTTGCTGAATGATTTGTTTTACGCTTTTTTTGTAATTCTTTTTAAAATACTCAACAAGACCTATCAGAAATGCACCACAACCACAACTTGGGTCTAAACACTTATCATTTTCATTTGGATTTGTTTCACTTATAATAAAATCTATAACATAATTAGGTGTAAAGAATGCTCCGTTTAGTTTTCTATCATTTGGAGGTATTAGCAATTCAAGATTTTTTTCTAAATCTTTCAGGCTATCGATTTCCAAAGTAGAACATAAAAGGAATAATTCTGATGATGGTTGAAAATTGTCTAATTCGCTCTTTAATATTGGACTTTTTCTGAAATCCAAATCTTTATTGTTGAGGTAAATATATATTAAATGCTTTTCGATATCTGCGATGTCGAATTTTTGAATTAGGTCATTTATTTTAGTTTTATTCATCTCTTTATTCGTGTTGACTATGAGTAACAAAACTAATTGTTTTTTTATAAAAGAACAAATTTTTAATGTCTTAGTTTTAATTTAAAATCAACAGCTTGTTTATCAGTGATTTGTATTGATAAACCTTCCTTTTTTGCGATTGTTTCCAATATCTTCCATGAAAAAGTGAAAGAGCGTCATTGCGCTCCCGATGAGGCACGAAGTTGGGAGAAGCAATCTTCCCAAATAATTACGCGGATATAAACCTAAGACTTTTGTTTTTATCCTTCACCGGAACTTATTTTTGTGACTCAGAAGCTTTTTTTGGGGGGGAGTTATCCCTTCATGCATTTATGATAAACACTTTCTAAAAGGCCAGAGTCAGGTACTTTTTGAACTTCAATTGCTACTCCAATTACCTGATAAACCAATTTTTTCAGGGGTGTTTTTGTGATGTTCATCAGGTCGGGTTGTTAAAGGTACAAATTATTGATTTGTTTTATTCTTTTGCTTCCTTATGTGTTTTTTGAAATAAATTTGACAGTTTGCCAAGCTGTTTATATATTTGCTTAATAATTAATCCCGATTTGCGATTAAAAACTAAGCATGTACTTTTCATCAAACCTTCGGTTGTTGCGAAAGCGACGGGGACTTACCCAGGAACATCTGGCAGGTGCTCTGGGAATTAAGCGTCCCACACTTAATAATTATGAGAACAAAGTCTCCGGGCCTCCACTGGATGTGTTGACGACTCTGGCAGATTATTTTGGCTTGTCGATGGACACACTCGTGAGGGTGGATTTATCCAAACTGACCAACTTTCAGTTAAAAGACCTGGAGGGCGGAAACGATGTTTATGTACGCGGTTCCCGTTTGCGGGTGCTGACTTCTACGGTGGGGCCCGATAACGAAGAGAATATTGAATTGGTCCCCGAAAAAGCGAAAGCGGGGTATCTTACGGGATTTTCCGACCCGGAGTACATCAGCTCCCTTCCGGTTTTTCGATTGCCGTTTCTTGACCGTGAAAAGAAGTATCGTACTTTTCAGATTAGTGGCGACTCCATGTTGCCTGTTCCCGAAGGAGCCTGGGCGACAGGGGAGTTTATTCTCGACTGGTACACCATAAAGAACGGAGACGCCTGCATCATTGTCACCCGGGATGAGGGAATATCATTTAAGATTGTTCAAAACGAGATAAAAGAGAAAAGCAGTGTAAAATGTATCAGCCTGAATCCCCTTTATGAACCTTACGACCTTCCGGTTGAGGAGATTCGGGAGATCTGGCGTTTTGTCCATTATATCAGCCCCGAATTGCCTCAGGGAAAGGTGGAGGTGGAGCATCTTTTGCGCTCCATTAATACCATTCAGCAAGATGTGGGAGCACTAAAAGACCACCTGCTTCCTGGAAAGGGCGTTGGGCACTGAGCACAGGGCACTGAGCATAGGGCACAGAGCTTGGCGCATAGAGCTTGGCGCACAGAGCAGGGTGCCAAGGATGTTTCGAATTTTCCGGGTCTATGCTCCATACACTATGCTCCATGCCCTCTTTCCATCTCACCTTTCCTACCTTTTCACCCTTCCACCCTTATATCATTCTACCGCAAACCATGGATAAATTCGAAAAACTAAAAATACTGGCCTCAGCAGCGAAATACGATGTTTCGTGTGCCACCAGTGGCAGTCAGAGAGAAAATAGCGGTGGCCTGGGCTCTGCTGTGTCTGCAGGTATTTGTCACAGTTTTGCCGATGACGGGCGTTGCATTTCTTTGCTCAAAGTACTTTTTACCAATCAATGTATTTATGATTGTGCCTATTGCATCAATCGCAGAACCAATGATATTCCACGGGCTGCTTTTACTCCTGAAGAGTTGGTCGATATCACCATCAATTTTTACCGAAGAAATTATATTGAAGGGTTGTTTCTGAGTAGCGGAGTCATGCGCAATCCTGATTTCACCATGGCCCGGTTGACCAAAGTGGTAAAAGATCTGCGCCAGGTTCATCGGTTTAACGGATACATTCACCTGAAAGCCATTCCGGGCGCTGATGATGCACTGATCCGGGAGGCCGGCCTGTATGCGGATCGGATGAGTGTAAACATCGAAATACCATCGGAGGAAAACCTGAAATACCTGGCTCCCGAGAAGGATTATGGCAGTGTACTGAAACCAATGAACCTGATTAATGAAACGCAACAGGAATATCTGCCTGCCAGGCGAACTGCCTGCAATACTCCACGGTTCGTTCCTGCCGGACAGAGTACTCAGCTGATAATAGGTGCTACGCCCGATACCGACAATCAGGTGCTTCACCTGGCCAGTTCGCTGTATAATGAAAACCGGCTTAAACGGGTTTATTATTCAGGATATATTCATACCAATACTGCCGACAGTCGTTTACCTGCCGTTGATGTGCCCCCTTTGCGCCGGGAGAACCGGCTGTATCAGGCCGATTGGCTGATGCGTTTTTATGAGTTTAAGGTGGATGAAATTATTGATGAATCCAATCCTGATTTAGATCTGGAACTGGATCCCAAACTGGCTTATGCTTTGCGACACCCCGAGTTGTTTCCGGTAGATGTCCAACGTGCTGATTTACATTTGCTTCTTCGGGTTCCCGGGATAGGTCCTAAGAGTGCAAGACTGATTTTGAGTGCCAGACGTTATGGCCATGTGTCATCCTATTTGCTCAAGAAAATGGGAGTGGTGCTAAAACGAGCCCGGTTCTTTATCACCTGCCGGGAGTTGACCGGTCGAAAAGCGCCTGATTATCAACCCAACCATTTGAGGATGATGTTTCTGGATAAATCGGCCCGAAAGCTTACTCCTGATGCGGTGCAATTAAAGCTGTTTTGAATATGCTCCAATACAGATACGACGGTACATTTCCCGGTTTTCTCTCCGCTGTATTCGAACTGTGGGACAGAGGGCAGCAACCTGCTGCAATCATTCCTCCTGATGCTGCTCCCGGTCTGTTTGAGCGGATTATGGATGTACCCACGGTAAATGAGCATGCCGACAGGGTATGGAAGGGAATTGAAAAAGCCGGGGGAAAACGGCTGTGCCAGCGCTTTATGCATGTATTTTTATCCAGAGAACCGGACGTTGAGG
>Ga0163225_100473_pt1 | contig 10857 bp, 12 predicted proteins | sample MSEWel2016_04_06_2_FD_113145 | JGI IMG/M metagenome (GOLD analysis project Ga0163225, IMG submission 113145) | Subsurface microbial communities from deep shales in West Virginia, USA - MSEEL Well Study Marcellus 5H_2016_04_06 ... | reverse complement strand
TCATATGGTTAAGATGAACTGAGTTAGAGGTTTAAAAAACTATGATATAAGTTCAAGGATTAGGTTATTTTTTTAGCAATACACTTTGATCTCAACAAAGTGGACATTATGTTGAAGTGGTGAGATATTAGGTTTGGTAAGGGTTGGTAGGTTATAAAATGTGGTTTTTTAAGTGTAAACTTGATAATTTGAGTTTGTATTTAAAAAACTATTTTTTTATGTGAAGGGAAAAAACATAAGATTTTTGTCATTTATAGAAAGGACTATTATGTTAACAAGAGGTAAAATGGTTGGAGAAATAATAGATTCTTTAAGTCAATTAAGATTATCAATTATTCCAAGAAATAAAGTAGGTCTATTTGAGTTAAATAATTATTGCGAAGATTTTTTTAAAGAGATTTTAAATATTATTGAAGACATAAATCTTAGGAATCTAAATTTAGATGAATCTAATTATCCTGGGATAGATCTAGGGGATGAGAAAGCTAAGGTTGCATATCAAGTTACTACAGATAAATCATCTTTAAAAGTTAATAGTACTTTAAGTAAAATCAAACCCAAAGATAAAATAATATATAATGAAATTTATATTTTCATAATTGGAGAAAAACAAAAGCAATATACATTAGATAGTGATGTAAATAGAGGAATTGATTTTGATAAAAATAAAAACATAATTGATCTGAATTATATTTATAAGAGAGCAATTCATTTATCTTTTGACCATTTGGACAAATTATATAATTTAATCAAAAAGAATGTGATGAGAGTTCAAGCTGAATTAGAAATTCCAAATGATAATGGTAGTTATGAAAATAGTATTTACAATCATTTAGAAAAAAGATCTTTTTCTAAACCTAAAAATGCTGATAAATTATATGATTTTTTAGAGTATGGGTTTCCTGAAAAAGGTGAGTACTGGCCTAGAATTAAAACATATAATAAATCTGAATTTCATAAATCCATATTATCTCTTTATAGTAAACTAAAAAATTTGCCAAGGGTGACTAGAGAATTTTATTCTATATTACTTAATGAAAGTAATATTAATGGTCGTGATTATAGAATTAATTATGCAAAGGTTAAACGTATCATTAATTTATCTAATGATATAATTAATGAAGAACTTGATTTATTACATGAAGAAAAATTGATTTATTTTGATGATTTTTATTCTCATACTTCATATATTGAATTTGATTCTATATTTGGTCAAGAATACTTTTATTATTACTTTGATAATTATTTATCAGAAAACAACATAACTTTAGATGAAGTATTTGTTGATCTAGATTTTACTGTTTTTGAAAAATAAACAAAAAAATATTTTTATTTCAAATTCTGGAGTGATTTAATTGAGTAAAAAAACTGATAAATTACGAAAAGAAATACTCGAAAAAGTAAAAGAATTGCATAGAGAAGAACAAAAAGAAGAAAACTTCGAACTGGGTAAAGATACCATACCATTTGCAGCTAGAGTATTTGATGAAAAAGAAAAAGTATCTTTAGTTGATTCCAGTCTTGATTTCTGGCTAACAACTGGAAGATATGCTGAAGAATTTGAAGCAAAATTTGCAGATTTTATGGATCAGAGATATTGTTCTCTGGTTAATTCTGGTTCTTCTGCTAATTTAGTTGCTTTATCAGCTTTAACTTCAGATAAATTGGAAGATCGAAAATTAAAAGCTGGAGATGAAGTAATCACTGTTGCTGCTGGTTTTCCAACAACAGTTAACCCTATTGTTCAAAATAATCTTGTACCTGTATTTGTAGATGTAGAACTTGGCACCTATAATATAAAGGTTTCAGAAAAGGTTTCAGAATTAGAAAAAGCATTGTCTGATAAAACTAAAGCTATTATGCTTGCCCACACTCTGGGTAATCCATTTAATTTAGAAGCTGTGACTGAATTTGCTGAAGAATATGACTTATACTTAATTGAAGATTGCTGTGATGCAGTTGGAACTACTTATGATGGTGAAATGGTTGGAACTTTTGGTGATTTTGCTACTGTTAGTTTCTATCCTGCTCACCATATGACAATGGGAGAAGGTGGAGCAGTTTTAACTAATAACCCTGTATATAAGAAGCTAGCAGTTTCTTTTCGAGATTGGGGTCGAGACTGCTACTGTGAACCAGGTGCGAATAATACCTGTGGACGTAGATTTTCCATGCAGTTTGGAGATCTTCCCTATGGTTATGATCACAAATATGTTTACAGTCATGTTGGCTATAACTTGAAAGTTACTGATATGCAGGCAGCAGTTGGGGTAGAACAGTTAAAAAAGCTTCCTGACTTTATAAAAGCAAGAAAAGAAAATTTCGAAAAATTGTATAAAGGTATTAAAGAATTTGAGGAATATTTAATCTTACCTGAGGCAGAAGAGAATTCTGATCCTTCCTGGTTTGCTTTTCCATTATCAGTTAGAGAAAATGATAAATTCACTAAAAATGAACTTGTTAATTACTTAGAAGAAAATAAAGTGATGACAAGACAATTATTTGCAGGCAACTTAACCAGACAACCTGCCTATCAAAATGTTGAATATAGAGTTGTGGGAGATCTGGCTAATACTGATTATATTATGAATAACACTTTCTTTATTGGAGTTTATCCAGGTCTTAATGACCAGAAGATTGAATATATTATTCAGCAGTTTGCTGATTTCTTTGATGAAAGGATATAAAAATGGCAGTTGTAACTCAGGCAGAAGTACTATCTGTCAAAGAACATACATCAGAGATCAGAGAATATATCTTAAAACCTGATAAATATAGAAGATTTGAAGCTGGAATGTTTTTGCAGCTATCTTTAGAAGAAGTAGATTCTTCTGATTACTGGCCTGAATAAAGAACTTTCAGTTTAGCTTCTTATTATAATAAAGAAAAAGTAATTAGACTTATAATAAAAAGAGCTGGACGATATACTACAAGAATTTTTAATGAAGTCGAAAAAGGTAGTGAAGTTACAATTAAATATGCTTATGGAGATTTTATTTTACCGGTTTTTGATCAAAAAAATGATATTATCTGTCTGGCTGGCGGAACTGGAGTAACTCCATTTTTTAGTTTTATAGAAGCCTTGGAAGAACAAAAAGAGCTAAAGCGATTAAAACTTCTTTACTCAGCTAAAAAATATGAAGATTTTATAAGACTTGATTATCTAAAAGACAAATTAAAAAATAATCAACTATTATTATTTACAACTCAAGAGGAGAATAAAGAAACTATAAACAGAAGAATAGAAACAAAAGATGTAATAAACTCAGCTTCCAATTATCAAGAAGCTCATTACTATATCTGTGGTACAACTGATTTTAATTTAGATTTCAAAGAAAAACTTGAAGCTGAAAATTTAAAAAATATTTATTTAGATCAATGGGAATAAAAAAACAGGGGGTTAAATTTTTATGAAAGCAGTAATACTTGCAGGAGGGTTTGGAACAAGACTTGGTAACAGAACTAATTTAATTCCAAAACCCATGGTTAAGATTGGTCAGAAACCTGTTCTCTGGCATATTATGAAAACTTATGCTCATTATGGAGTGACTGATTTTATTATTTGTCTTGGTTATAAAGGTGATGTAATTAAGGATTATTTCTTACACTATGAAGCTAAGAATAATGACTTTACTATAGATTTAAGTAACTCCGATATTACATTCCACAATAATCACAATGAAACAGATTGGAATGTAACTCTGGTTGATACTGGTTTAAATACTCTTAAAGGTGGTAGAATAAAAAGGATTGAAGAGTATTTAGGTGATGGTATAAACTTACTTACATATGGTGATGGAGTTGCTGATATAGATATTAATAATTTAGTTGATTTTCATAAAGAACATAATAAAATGGTTACGATTTCAGGAGTACATCCGCCAGCTAGATTTGGAGAACTTCTGGAAGAAGATAATGTAGTTCAATCTTTTGAAGAAAAACCCCAAACTTCTATGGGCTTGATTAATGGTGGTTATATGGTTTTTGAAAGAGAGATGCTTAATTATTTATCTCCTGCAGAAGACTGTGATTTTGAGGTTGGTCCTTTAGAAAAATTATCTAAGCAGGGTAAGGTTATGGTTTATAAGCATGATGGCAACTGGGAATGTATGGACCATGAACGTGATGTTAAACACTTAAATAAACTCTGGAATGAAGATAAAGCTTTCTGGAAGGTCTGGAAATAATGGAAGAATTATTTGATGGTTTATATAAAGATAAAAATATATTAGTAACAGGTCATACAGGCTTTAAAGGATCCTGGCTATCTATCTGGTTAAATGAAATGGGAGCTAATGTGATTGGTTATGCCTTAGATTCTTATACTGATCAGGACAATTTTGTTGTTACTAATTTAAGTGAAAAGATAACTGATCTCAGAGGTGAAATAAGAGATTATGATAATCTTTTAAGGACTTTTAAAGAAGAAAAACCAGAGATTGTTTTTCATCTAGCAGCTCAGCCGCTGGTTAGATTATCATATGAACAACCAAGAGAAACATATGAAGTGAATGTCATGGGAACAGTTAATGTTCTAGAAGCAGCCAGGCAGAGTGACAGTGTTAAAACTGTAATTATAATAACCAGTGACAAATGTTATGAAAATAATGAATGGATCTGGGGTTATAGAGAAAATGATCCGATGGGTGGATATGATCCTTATAGTTCCAGCAAAGGCTGTGCAGAATTGGTTACTTCTGCTTATATAAGATCATTTTTTGAGAATGAAGATTCTGATATAGCTGTGGCTTCGGTTAGAGCAGGTAATGTTATTGGTGGTGGAGACTGGGCAGCAGATAGATTGATAACTGATTGTATTAGTTATCTAAAAAAAGATAAAGCTATTGAGATTAGAAGTCCCAAAGCTATTAGACCCTGGCAGCATGTATTGGAACCTTTGCGGGGGTATTTATTATTGGCTTCAAAACTCTATCAAAACCCTAAAAAATATACAGGTGCCTGGAATTTTGGTCCTGATGAAGCTTCAATTGTTACAGTTGGAGAACTTGTTGACAAACTGGTTAATAAATGGGGTTCAGGTGAATGGATTGATACTTCTAATACCAATGAACCACATGAAGCAAAATTATTGAAACTTGATATTAGTAAAGCCAGACATTATTTGAACTGGGAACCAAAACTTAGTTTTGATCAGACAATTGATTTAGTTGTTGACTGGTATCAGAATGATAATGTTAATTATGATTTTGATGTAGAACAGATTAAAGAATATCTTAACTATTAATTTTAGGGGTTATTATTTTGGACAAACAAAATTGCTTTAATAATAAAAAAATATTAATTACAGGCAGTAATGGTTTTGTAGGCAGAAATCTTGTTGAAAAACTATCTGAATATAGTTGTGAGATTTATGGACTTGGTGTGGAAAATAGTAATAAAAATCAAGGGATAAATTATTATAAATGTGATATTACTGATGTATCTAAGCTAAAAGAAATTGTTTTAGATATAAAGCCAAATTATATCTTTAATCTAGCTGCTATTGTAACAGCAGCAAGAGATTATTCTCTAACTAAAAAAATGATTGATTTACATCTTAAAACTTTATATGATTTTTATGAAATTCTTAAGGGAAAAGAATTTTTAGATCTTTTTATTAATTTTGGTTCTACAGAAGAATACGGTAATTATAATGGAAAAAGTTTTAAAGAAGATTTTTTTGAAAAGTCCAATTCTCCTTATGCAGCTACAAAGACAGCAGCAGTTCATTTAGCTTATATGTTTGGTCATAATGAGAAATTTCCGATTGTTTCAGTTAGACCGGGTGTTTTATTTGGTAAATATCAAGCAGATAATAAATTTGTTCAGTATGTAATAAGTGAGTTGAAAAAAAATAACACATTGGAAATGACTGATGGTGAGCAAACCAGAGATTTTATTTATGTATTAACTTTTATTGATTTGTTATTAGATTTAATTAAATCTAATAGCTATAATTATGGTGAAATATTTAATATTGCTAGTGGTAAAAGCTTAAGCTTAAAAGCATTTGTTTTGATTTTAAAAGAAATCTTAGATAGTACTTCTGAAATTAAATTTGGAGCTTTAGAATATAGAGAAAATGAGATTATGCAATTTAATGTTTCAATTAAAAAGCTAGAAAAAATATTAAATAAAGAAATTAATATATCTTTAAAAGAGGATATAAAGAAGTATTTGAATAATTTTTAATGGGGGGCTTATAAATGAAAATTTTGGTTACGGGTGGAGCTGGTTTTTTGGGTTCCAATTTATCTAATTATGTACTTGAACAGGATCATCAACTTTTTGTTCTTGATAACTTATATAGAGAAGGTTCAAATCAAAATTTAGATTGGTTCAATAAACAGGGTGAATTCAATTTTTTTCATGCTGATATAAGAAATAATAATGATGTAGAGAGAATTATAAAAAAAGTTAAACCTGATGTTATATTCCATCTTGCGGGGCAGGTAGCAATGACAACTTCATTGGAAAATCCAAGAATGGATTTTGAAGTTAATGTTCAGGGGAGTATTAATGTTTTAGAAGCTGTCCGTAAATATTCCCCAGAATCAATAGTTATTTATTCATCAACTAATAAAGTTTATGGTGATTTAGAGTATATTGATTTCAAAGAAAATGATAAAAGATATGAAAAGGGGAGACAATGGAATTTTATTCAAATAATATAAGGATGAAAAAATTAGATTGGAAAGATGAAACTTTAATTAAAGATGGATTGGAAAGAACAGTTATTTGGTGGAAAAATAATTTGAGGAGTCATATTAAAAATGAATAAAATAGTCATTTTAGGAGCTGGGATTTCTGGTTTGGGAGCAGCGTACGAATTGAAAGATTACAATCCAATTGTATTGGAAAAAGAAAATTATTATGGTGGTTTGTGTAATAGTTTTGAAATTAATGATTTTATTTTTGATCGGGCAATACATTTATCCTTCACCAAAAAAGAAAAAGTTAGAAATATTTTTGACAAAACATCTTATTTTTCACATAATCCTAATCCTCATAATTTTTATAATAATTTATGGCTTAAACATCCAGTTCAATTTAATTTATTTAAATTATCTCCAGAGTTGAAAACTAAGGCAATAAAGTCTTTTATAAATACTTCTGACTCTATTAAAGATCCCAAAAATTATAAAGAATGGTTATACAATCAATATGGTCATTTTATTGCAAACAAGTTTCCTTTAAAATATACTAAGAAATATTGGACAACTGACGCTGATAAATTATCTATTAATTGGATTGGTAATAGGATGAAAAAAGTAGATATTGAAGATATTTTATTGGGTTCTTTTACTGAAGATACGGGTAATAACTATTATGCTGATGAAATGCGCTATCCTAAAAATAATGGATATATGAATTTTTTGAAGCCTTTAAGAAAAGGAACAAATATTCAATTTAATAAAAAAATAACTCAAATTGATACTAAAAGAAAAGTATTAACTATTAATAAAAAAGAAAAAATTGAATATGATCAACTAATAAGTAGTATACCTATAACAGAAATGGTAGAGTTAGTTAAGGATATTCCAGATAAAATTAAAAGTTATGGAAGAGAACTTAATTACACATCTATTATACTGGTTTCAATTGGTTTTGGTTGTGAGAATATTTATGATTATTTATGGTATTATATTTATGATGAAGATATTTTAGCATCGCGCATTTATTCTCCAAGCATTAAATCAATTAATAATGCACCTGATGGTCTTAGTTCTATACAAATGGAAATTTACTTTAATGAAAAACAACCACAATTTTCTTTAAGAAAAGAAGATATAAAAGAAAATATTTATTATTCTTTAAAAAAATTAGGTTATCCCATAGAAGCCATCAAATTTATTGATATAAGAACTCAAAAATATGGGAATGTTATTTTTGATCAAGGCATGGAAAAAAAGCGTGATAAAGTTAAAAACTATTTAGAGAATGAAGATATTAAACTTATAGGAAGATTTGGTGAATGGGGTTATTTGTGGAGTGATCAAAGTTTAATGAGTGGGATTAGAACCGCAAAAAGCTTAAAAGATGATTTCTTTTTTTAAAAAAAGAAAAAATAATTTTCTAGAGGATGGCAACGTATGGAAATTAAGATAAATAATAAAGATGTGATTTGGAGTTATTTTTCTCAGATTTTTCAGTTTGGAGCAGGTTTATTTTTACTTCCTGTTATTCTAAGGAAATTACCAAGTGAACATTTAGCAATATGGTATGTATTCCTTTCTATTACAAGTTTAGTTAATTTATTGGATTTTGGGTTCCAACAGACTATTATGCGTAATGTAAGTTATATTTTTAGTGGAGCGCAAAAACTCTTGAAATTTGGGATTCATGACGATGATTCTTCAGAGGAAGTTAATTATGAACTTTTATTATCTCTAATTAAATCAGCAAAAAAGATTTATAGAACCATTGCTATTATAGCTTTTATTTTATTAATTACTTTTGGTACTTGGTATATATACGATATAACTACTGAATTGGCAGCTCAGCAAGATATATTAATAGCATGGGTTATTTATGTTTTTTCTGCAGTATTAAATTTTTACTTTTATTATTATACTCCTTTGTTATTAGGTAGAGGACAAATCAAGGAATCAAACAAAACAATTGTTTTTTCTAAATTATTTTATATTGGTTTCAGTTTTGTAGGTTTATCATTAAACTATGGTTTGATTGCAGTATCAATTGGCAATTTACTTGGAAGTTTTGTTAATAGAGTTTTGTCCTATAATTATTTTTATGATGAAGATTTAAAAATAAAATTATCAAAAATTAAAGATTTTAGCAAGGATAGAGATATATTTAGTATTATATGGGCCAATTCTTATAGATTAGGATTAGTATCTATAGGAGCATTTTTGATTTTGAGATCAAATACCTTATTAACTTCAAAATTTTTAGATTTAAGAATTGTTGCACAGTATGGTCTTTCTTTACAATTATTAAATATTCTTGCTAGAAGTTCAAAAGTTTTATTTAATACTTTTTTGCCTATGTTTAATCAATTAAGAGTGAAAAATAATATTATTAAATTAAAGAAATATTTTGGTACGAGTTTGTTAATTGGGTGGAGCACATATATATTAGGTGTTATAATTATTTATTTTTTAGGTAATGATATTTTAAGTTTAATTGGTAGCGAAACTAGTTTATTACCAGAAAGTTATCTTTTGTTTTTAAGTTTAATTTTATTTTTGGAGTTTAATCATAGTATTTCTGCTACTTTTATTACAACTCAAAATGAAGTTCCATTTGTAAAAGCTGCATTATTTTCTGGTGTAGGAATTGCTATAAGTTCGTTTATTATTTTAAAATATACCAATTATGGTATATTGGGAATATTAATATTTCAATTTATTATTCAATTGGGTTATAATAATTGGAAATGGCCTTATAAAGTTCTTAAAGATTTAGGAACAAACTATTTGGAATTATTTATTTTAGGGTCAAAGCATAGTTTATCAAAATTAAGGAGTATTTTTTAATGGAAAAGATTAACGATTTATTTAAATATAAGGATAACTTTAAACTTAATAGTCATATAAAATCAAAGTTAATGTATGGTGATATTAGAAATAATGAAACTCCTTTGGTTTCAATCGTTATACCTACATATAAAAGGCCGTTTTTTTTAAAACAGGCAATTGATAGTGCACTTAATCAAAGGGGGTTTAATAATTATGAAGTTGTAGTTGTTGATAATGAGCCAATAAGCGATTCTAATAAAATAAGTGAGACTGAGCAATTAATTTCAACTTATACTAATTCTAAATTATTTTATTATAAGAATGAAAAAAATATTGGTATGACTGGCAATTGGAATAGGTGTATTGAGTTGGCGAGAGGTAAATGGGTTACAATGTTACATGACGATGATTGCTTTATGAGGAATTATTTAAATGAAATAAATAAATATTTTAAGTTTACAGATTTAATTGTTCCTAATAAATATGTATGCAAAAATGAAGAGTGTAGCAATGAAGATTATGGAGATGAAGATGAAAATTTTTATATAAATTTGAAATCAAAATTTTTTGAGGTTTCAAAAATAAAGAAATGGGATTTTTTTTGGAATAATCCAGTTGGAGCTCCTATTGGAACAATTTTTAAAAAAGAAAAAGCTATAAAAATTGGAGGATTTGATGATAAACATTACCCATGTGCTGACTTATTTTTTTGGTATAGGTATATAAATCAATTTAATGGTATTTTTCTTAAAAAGAAATTAGCTATTTATAGAATATTAGTTAATGAATCTTTAAATAAAAAAACACTATTAGGATTCATAATAAATGATCATTTATTAAGAAAAATAATTTTAGAAAAAAATAATTTTAGTTCTAATTTCAATTCAATAATTTTAAATGCAATGATAGAAAAACAAACAAACAATTATGAAGAACGTTTTGGATATAAGTTTAAGCAAAATGTCGAAAATGATTTAAATATTACGCTAACAAAAAATATAATTAATATTAAAATGATGAAATATATACATATGATATATAAAGTTAAATGTAAATTCAGTCATTTTTTTGATAATTTGTTTTTAAAATTGAAAATGATAAATTAATTCAATATATATTACTTTAATACATGGTGCACTGCGAAAAGTCTTATTAAGCATATTTTGACTTTTGATATTACTATCATAACAGCATTTAAGACTTAGAAAAATAACCAAAATTGACTTTTCGCAGTGTAAACATACATAATTATGAGGATTCTCGGCTAAAGCCAGAAAACAACAGTCTAAAACAGGAATAATAGTAAAAAATAGCTAAAATATTGAACTTTGAAAACTCCATACTGAAACTAACTATTTTTATAAAAAATTAAGCT
>Ga0163225_100470_pt1 | contig 10881 bp, 7 predicted proteins | sample MSEWel2016_04_06_2_FD_113145 | JGI IMG/M metagenome (GOLD analysis project Ga0163225, IMG submission 113145) | Subsurface microbial communities from deep shales in West Virginia, USA - MSEEL Well Study Marcellus 5H_2016_04_06 ... | reverse complement strand
GTGGTGGGGAGTTCCAGGAAGATATATAATCAGGGTAAGATTTGAGCATTTATGATGGAAAATAAACCTCAAAGAGGATTCATGATTATGTGTAGATCGGTGTTGGAGTGCTCCATTACCACAACATCCAACATTTATCCAACCCTCATCCAGCTCAATTGTTTCAATTTCAATTTATTGGAGCCTATTGTTACATTTGGGTGGAATAAACCCTTAAAAAATATCCAACTATCTTCTAACAGATCTCCAACATCCCAATTGCCACATATGTCCAATGAACCCTGCTCGTAACCCAACCAGCTATATTCATCATCGCACAGGAAAGTAATCTCTAACTGGGAAGGTGCGTCATGAGAAGAGTCTTTTCAACGGTTTACCAGTTCAGGATCGAGCTTCTGGAGATAAAACCGGCTATCTGGCGGAGGGTGCAGATCGCCTCGACGAGCAGTTTCCGTGATCTCCATTATGCCATCGTTGATTCATTTGGATGGGAGGACTATCACCTCCATGATTTCATGATCAGGGATCCGTATAGTGGAGAAGAAAAGCTGATCACTGATATGACAAACGAATTGCCGGAAGGCCGGGTGGTCTGTTATGATGAACGGAAGGAGAAGATCAGCCGGTATTTCCGGAGGCCCGGCATTACAGCCCAATATGATTACGATTTTGGAGATGACTGGCATCACAGGATCATCTTTGAGAAAGAGCTGCCGCGGGAGGGAGAGGGGATGTATCCCCGGTGCATTGACGGGAGGCGACATTGCCCGCCTGAGGATATCGGAGGTGTAAGTGGATATGCAGAGTTCCTCCGTGCCATGGCCAACCCCCGGCATAAAGAGCACAAATCATGCAAGGAATGGTGGGGAGGACCATTCGACCCAGAGGAGTTCGATCCGGCGAAGATCAGGTTCCGCGATCCGGTATACCCGGAGAGGTTCATTGAGGATTACTGGTGATGGCAGGGTTTGTGTGAGGCCTCTGAGAATTTCTTTCCGATTACAACACTCCTAAAAACCTCATCCATCGTTTTTTTAGTCCATTTTTAATTTAAATGTGGGAGATAGGTAATCCAATCTCCTCAAAAAAATTGACGGTGGAGTCAAAAATGAAAAGAAACCAGACTCGAATCCGTTATTAACGGACATGACACGTTATAGCGTCATTTTTTGGCATTTCGTGCACCAGCAGACTGGGCACGGGCCTTGAATCCCTGGTTTGTCCCACTCCGATCTGATGATGACTGAATCCTTCCGGCTGCTGATGGGGTCATTCCTTTCTTTGTCACTTGTTATCACCTCCTGTTCTGTTGTTGATACGATATCAGCCGGTGAAGAATATAGTTTTAAATTTTTAATATCAATAAAAGAAATTGAATTTCAATTCACATTCGAAACAGGAACTGACTTCAGAAATGATACCGCAACCTCCCCAGCCAGTGTCAGGGAAAGTTCTGTCCTTCGACCATTGCGTTCGCTGTTGATGAGTCCTGCATCAACAAGTACATTAACTGCCTGACTGAGCGTCTGGCCTGAGAGGACTTTTCCATTCCTGTTGGGATTATCCTTAATGATTGCCCGCAATTCCGCCTGGCAGGTAGATCCAGTTTTTTTCTCAAGTTCAGTAAGAATTCGTTGATACAGTTTGTTTGACTCAAGTCGGGAAAGAGGGATACTGGGTGCCGGAAACACGAGAGGTTGTTGAATTTCTGAGGGGAGATAGTATGCAACACCTGAGACCCATAGCGATGCACAGAACGTCATAATTGCGATATCCTTCTTTCCAGAGGTGACATTAAAAAACAGCTTCGCCTCTTCTATAGGATACTGTTTCCTGAGATCCTGTATCCTTTCCATTAACTCAGGAATATTGTTCTGTTCGATGGTGACTATCTCTATTGGAATATTAATCTCCCTGCAACCGGTCTTCATCATCTCAATACTCTCCTTCACTTCTGCAGGCTGTATGGATTCAGTCAGGAGAATAAACTTCGATACATTGTAATGCAGAAATACCTGTTTGTATACATTATGGACATTTCCCCCTGAGGTCAATACATGGATATTCAACATAGATTATTGATTATACAAACTATAATACATATAATCTTCGGCTTTATGGTTAATCATGTCAAGAACAGAGGTTGAAACAGGCTCTGCAGCAAGAACAGTATGTGAGATTCCCTCAATTGTACAATCGGTAAACTGGCATTTCACCTCCCGATGCAATTACCGGTGTACATTTTGTTGCAAATGCAACCTTGATGGTGATTTAACATCTCTGGAAGATGCCGGAGTAATACTTCAGGATCTTCAGGGACTGGCTATCGACAAGATCAACTTCGTTGGTGGCGAGCCATTCTGCCATCCTCTCATCATAGATCTCATCATACTCGCAAAAAAGATGGGGTTTACGACAAGCGTCATTACAAACGGGTCGCTTGTTACTGAAGAAAAACTGAAAAGAATCCAGAATTCCATTGACTGGATTGGTATTTCTGTTGACTCGGCTTCAGAAAAGATAGAAAAAGAGTTGGGACGAGGAAATGGAACACACGTTGCAAATAGTATCAGAGTTGCTGGACTTATCAGAAAATGCGGGATTAAACTCAAGATTAACACGACTGTAACCCGCCAGAATGTAAACGAAGATCTCCGGCCATTGATAGAGAAAATTTCCCCAGACCGCTGGAAGATCTTTCAGTTTCTCCATATCCCCGGACAGAATGATTCAACTGTTGGGAAACACGCAATTTCAAATGATGAATTTAATCAATATAAAGCTCTAAACTCCAGCATAGTATTGTCGAATGGAACATCGCCTGTATTTGAATCATCAGAAGTCATGATGGATTCGTATTTCATGCTCTCACCTTCAGGTAATGTCATTATCAATACAAGGGATGGAACCGATGAGATCGCTCTTGAAAAAGTCACTCTGGATTCACTCCCGAAAATTCTGAATATCGATTCCTACATCTCCCGTGGTGCGTTATATGACTGGAAATAATCCTCCAAAAATCGTCCATTTTTTATTATTGGGCCATTCCAGGGATCACATCGTCACTGTGACTGAACACTTCAGACCGGATGCGGTTGTCCTCTTCACATCAGCCGACCTTGCTCTGGAACATGCTGAATTTATCCAGGAATTGGAATCAGATGGTTTACGGGTCTATGAAATGGTAGCCCTTTCCCCATTTTCTGAGGGAGCTATTGAATCCATGACAGAAACAATTCTTACGACTCATGAAAAGTATGCAGCAAAAGGCAACACTATCGTGATGGGCTTAACCGGCGGTACAAATCTGATGGTTGCATCCATGGCACTTGCCGCACTTCAGAAGGGATCTCTCGCCCATTATTGTGTTAATGACGATTCTGGCACTGTATTAAGGATTGATATACTCCAACGACTCTCTTCCTCGCTGAATCATCAGGTTTTCGAAGAAGAATTAGCACGGAGGGGATGACCATCAGTAGCCTGTATTACAAGAATCTTAAGGTGAGGAATCCGGAGCAGACCGAAGAATGGATTGTCCGCCGTCTGTCTGAGTTTTACGACTACTTTGACAAGACTGAGAAACAACTGAAAAACCACAAGCCGACCTTTACATTTCGGATAGGGTATTCGATCTGGAATTATTCTCCTGATGAAAGCAACGGGAAAAACCCGTTTACATTCGATCGCCTCTATTTCGATGACCAATGTACTCAACAGATCCCACGGAAAAACATCGATCCTAAACGCAAGGAGATACGGTTCGAGAATGAATTCGAATCAGGTGTTCTTTTCGGGAAAAATAACGGTAATGCTATCGCTTTTACGTTAAAACGCGCAGGGTATCTTCTGGTTGATATTGTTCCAAAAGGCGTCCCTGAGGACGAGCAGGATGGTAAGCTGCGCCTTCTCGAAGATACAGATACAATTGAAATTACTTATAAGGGACGTAAACAACGAGTTGAATTTAAAAACCGGCTCCGAAGTGATGATGCACTCTTTGTCCGGGATTTGCCAGAAGGACAAACATTTGCGATTCCCAACAACACATATGTCATCGCATGCCAGAAACAGGCCATCCGGATGCTTGGCCGATCACCCCAGCCGCACCAGCTACCTCTGCTCAATCTCTTCCGGAAACACAAGCGTGATTTCTCCTGGGAATCGGTTCCACTCACGGATATACAAAATTGGTACGTCCTTTCCGATCCTACCCGTGATGGAACCGATGAACAGCAGGCTTTCGTCAGGAAAGCACTTGGAACACCCGACTTTGCAATTCTCGAAGGTCCTCCCGGCTCAGGAAAAACGACGACCCTCCTTGAACTGATTGCCCAGGCGTTAGTTGAAGGAAAACGGGTTCTCATGGTTGCATCAACGCACGTGGCCATAGATAACATCCTTGAACGTCTTGTGGAACATCGTGTACAAAAGGCCGGGAATCGACCGCTCAAGGAGGTCTGTGGAATCGTCCCGCTCAGGATTGGTGATGAAGATAATGTCTCAGATGAGATCAAACCTTTCTGTCTCAAGAACTTTGCAGATACTGAGATCCATAGGATCCAAAATCAACTGACACCCCTTACCTCATCCGGGGGGGCCTGCAAGGCACAACATGAATGGGCGACATTCATATCTAATAGAAATAGCCGAAAGAAGATTGACACATTCATGATAGAATGTGCGAATCTTGTCTGCGGAACCACAATCGGCATTCTTAAGGCTCCTATCATCAAGGACTCACGGTTAAGCAGTCCCCTGTTTGATATCGTGATTCTCGATGAAGCATCAAAAACAACATTTACGGAATTCCTGGTTCCTGCCCTCCACGGGAAGCGATGGATATTATCAGGAGATATTAAACAGCTGACCCCCTATGTTGACCGCGATCCAATCATCGAAAACCTTCGTGCACTCCCAACAATTCCGAAGAACAACTCCGGGAAGCACCTCGCTATCTGCCTGGGTGTATTTAATGCAGCATACCAGAAATCAGAGAAACGTAAACGCGTACCAGGGACAAGTCTCTTCCTCTGCGATTCATCCCAGGAAGCAACTAAATACTACCAATATCTTCAAGAGCAGGCTAAGATGGTCAATGCTCTGAAGAGAGAAAAAAATGGGAACCTGGTCGATATTGTTCCGTGGTGTGTTTCAGAACCACCAAAGAATGATCAGGATAAGCTGGCCATCCTTGGTTCGAACGCGATCATATGTGTTAAAAATCTCGTATCTGAGATTCAGCCCTACATGCCTCCGGACCTTCTTCTTCCCCATGAGACCATCAGGGAATTATTTGGATCGGATATGAACAGTCGGATGAAGTCTTGTGGGCATTATCCCTTCGAGCGAAAAGAGAAGTGGGAGGATGAGGTATACTGGCGGATCTGTCGAGCTCATGAACTCAAAGATACACCGGAATATACCAGACTCATGGATGAAGTCCATCTTCTGATGCCCCGTTGGAAACCAGATGACTGGAATGGTACGGAGTCACGGGGTGATGTTGTCTTCAATGCAGTCAACCGTATCCGGAGAATCGCACTTCCGTCAGTCATCGAGCTTCTTATGGAAGGCTTCGAAGTTAATCAGTCACGTGAACAGGAGATCGGTCTTTACGAAGGATTGACGTACCGTGGCGAACATCCGGAGATTCTCGAAGAGCGCCATGTCCTTCTCTCGTACCAGCATCGGATGCACCCGGATATCTCCCGCTTCTCACGTAAGACGATATACGAGGGAAAGGCGCTCAAGGATGCAGAGGGAATGGATTATCGTCGTTCTTGGGACTACAGCACAAAGCTCAGCTCCCCGGCTGTCTGGGTTGACTGCCAGCCATCAGCCAAGGATCGTTCAGAATCCGGACGATCTCCTTATAATCTCAAGGAAGTACGTGAGTTGAAGCGTGAACTTAAAGAATTCCTCGATTGGGCTAAGGATCATCCGAAAGAGGATAATGGGGGAATATGGACGGTTGCATGCCTCTCCTTCTACAAGGGGCAGGTACGGGAGATAAGGGCTGCACTTGAGCCCATCTCTAAAAAGACGGGGATGTACTCCTCATTTACCAGAAAGAATGTTCTGATTCGGATCGACACGGTTGACCGTTTCCAGGGGCATGAGGCCGACATTGTATTCCTGTCTTTTGTACAACATCGGAAGAGGCAGGGTAAGGGTTATTCAAGACGCCCCAGCCTCGGTTTCCTCAATTTTTCAAACAGGATTAATGTAGGGATAACGAGGGCACGGTACCAGCTGGTCATCTTTGGAGATAAACGGAATTTCAAAGATTGCAAGATACCCCTGCTGGAAGAGCTTGCATCCGGATGCACATCCGGCGGAATAACAATACAGAGGTGATTTATTATGAGGATAGAATTAAAAAAACAGATTGCAGTTGAAGCATATAAAACCCTGCTGGATGTCGGGATACCCCGAGAGGAATACCTGGCCTTCCTTCCGGCACTTATCCTTGGCGAAGAGGGAGAGATCACACCCGCGATAGTAAATGAGAAGTTGTTTTTTACCGAAGCAAATGACCCCCGCGGGCGGCTGCTCCTTGAGCGGCTTGAAACGTATCGTCTTGTGGAATACTCCAAATCGAAGCCTTCTGTGAAATATGGCGGCTTTTTAGGCTTGTTTGCTAAACAAGAAACGATAATAGATGATGAAGTGGAGAGGACGGAAGCAAAAGAATATATTCTAACAGAAACCGGCAAAGCGGCAATTCGGGACAGAACCATCTTTATTCCGGAACGGGATGTATTCATCCTGCATGGTACAGATGATCCTCTCTTCAGCGAGCCGATCCTCGCCTGCAAGAAGGCCAATGAGTCGTCAAGTCATTCCAATGCAAATAATAAAGGAAACAAGAAGGATAAGTCATCCAGAAATGGATTGTGGCTTAAGGCATTGAAAGAGCGTGTTGAACAGGAGCCTCGTATTATCCATCTTGCCGCAGAAAAGAACCGTGCTGTTCAGATTATCAAGATTGACAATGAAGAGGAGAGAGTAGATCCTTTTTATTCAGTTTCAGTTCAACTGACGGTTGACGAAGATGAAGGCACAATCCTGACCATACACCCACAGGACCTTACAAAGAAGTCCGGGAGCATGAAAGGTCAAACAGTTGGTCATGAGTTCACGTTGTCATTCATTGAGGTGCTTAAAAACCTGTTCAGCGATCGCAGCATTGATATCATCGAAACCGAAGGTGGATGCAAACTTTGTGTATCATTTGATGAAATTGCCAAAGATATAACTGCCCTGAAGAGTTTTCGAAAGGAATTCAGGGTTAAAAAACCTGAAATTACCGGATTCGGAACGTTCGAAGAGGTCATTGTCAGAGATCTTCCTGTCATTCCCCGCACACTGGATGATGCACAACAATGGGCAGCATGGATCCTCCGCGAAAGCATCCGATACTACATAAATGAAGCCAGATATCTGGAGCTACGTGAGGAGGCAGCAAAAAAGTGGGAGCCAGTTTACTCCTATAATCAAATACTGGAATCATTGCCAACCTTCAATGAAGTACGAAGAGAGTTTGAGACGGAGAGAACAAAAAACCCCGAAGGCTACTGGTACCTTACAGCACCCTCTCTTCTTACTATAAAGGAGGGTGAGTAACATGACCCGGTACAGCCATGGGAGTATCAGGGATACTTTCAAAAATCCTGTCATCCGTGAAGTTGATAAATCAGGCCAGATAATAGGCCCCTGCTGGACACGAATCCCTGATGCCTCTGATCCTGAAGGACTCGTGGTATCAACATCAACACGGAAGATCATCGTTCCTGATCAGGACGAGAAGCTTATTGACGAGCTGTGTGACATTGCAAAGTCGGCAAAGACGATGATCTGTGTGTCATCTTTTTTGATACAGAAGACCCGGTTTACCGATACCCTGATTGAGGCTGCTCACCGGGGAGTGGCGGTCTTTCTCCTGACCGCTCGTGAGGAGGACCTCAAGAAGCCATCTGATGAGATGATGGAGCTGGAAAGAGCAAGAATCGATGAGCATATTGCGCTTTTGAAGAAACTTGCCGGAAATGTTCTCGTTCGAACAAGCGATAGTTTCCATGCAAAGTATTGCCTGTCAGATCCTCATTCCTCAGAACCTCGGGGAGTTCTGATGACCTGCAATGCCAACCTTGACCCCATGATCGGAAAGAACAGGGAGATTGCAGTCACACTGACAAAAGAGGAGATCATGGGACTTTTCTCCCACTTCCTGCATGGATTCTGGGATATGGCCGATCATGAACTGCTCAAATTCGGAGGCAACTTCCGGGGCGTCAACCGAAATGGCAGGGATATGGTTGATATTGGAACCGTTCACATTCCTGCAACATGGAAGAATGGAACCACCCTCCAATCTCAGGTGCTGGATTGTATCAGAGACGCCCGTCGCCAGCTTCTGATAACGGCATGGTCATTCGATCCGGATCATGGCACGATCACTGCAATCAGCGACGCACTTGACCGGGGTGTTAAAGTCCGGATAATGACCAAGCCGACCCCTAAAACCTCCAGAGCACTGGTCATTCTGGCTGGGAAAGGTGCCGAAATTCTCGGGCATGATCGATTCCATGCCAAGATCGTTCTTGCGGATGGAAAGAAGGGGATCATCATGACGGCTAACTTCACAAAACTGGGACTGGATACCGGTTTTGAAGCAGGTATTATTATTGATGAGGGTGATGCAACAACAATCGCTGGGATTATCCCGTTGTTCAGCTCCGTCTGTGACTGGCGCTTCTCTTCGAAAACCACTCGGGGAAATGTCTCAGGGACGGTTTTACGGCTGAAAGAGAATACTCCGGACTTTGATTCATTTGAGGTTGTATCTGAAGATACAATTGATATCCAGCCACTCTCTGTCTCAAGCCTGACAGATATTCCGGATGAGTTGATCTCGGACAATGACCTCTCTAAAGCGATGAAAAGTCGTTTCGCTGGGAAGATGGTGAAGAAGATTGTTGCCCGGCGACAGGTCAACCTGCCAACCCTTCCTAAAGATGTAAAAGAGCAGAAAAGGGATGACGTGAAATTGCCAGTATACCAGAATAAGAAGGGAACATACATTGTGGTTAGCAAATGGGAAGAGTATTCACTTGCCAAAGAAACAGCTGGAAAGATAAAGGCAAAAATCGTCATTGCATAAATAGTGTAGCTGATCAGACCACATGGCAAGCAGGAGGGCATGTCGGTGAGTATCCCGTATTGCCCACTGTTGCTCACAGGTAGGTCAGCAACGATAAAAGCACAAGTATATAGTACAGCGGAATGGATCTACTACTAATTGAACCAGTTCCGGCTTGTGGAGAAGGTCCCTCTGTTCAATAATAATCTATCCGGTGAAGGTGAGGAATGAGTAAGAACAATAACGGTGCAAATCTCGGATTCGAGAGCCAGCTCTGGGCGGCAGCAGACAAGCTCCGGGGTCATATGGATGCCTCGGAGTACAAACATGTGGTGCTTGGCCTGATCTTTCTGAAGTACATCTCGGATGCTTTCCAGGCGAAATACAAACAGCTTGAGGCGACGAAGGATACCGAATACACCGATCCGGAGGACCGGGATGAATACCTGGCAGAGAACATCTTCTGGGTACCAAAAGATGCCCGATGGGACATGCTGAAGGCAAAGGCCAGGCAACCGACCATCGGGAAACTCGTTGATGACGCGATGGTGGCCATCGAAAAAGAGAACCCGACGCTGAAGGGGGTTCTCCCGAAAGACTATTCCCGGCCTTCCCTGGACAAGCACCGTCTCGGCGAGCTCATCGATATCATCAGCAGGATTGGCCTTGGGGATGATGAATCCAGGTCAAAAGATATACTCGGTCGGGTTTACGAGTATTTCCTCGGTCGTTTCGCCGCAGTGGAAGGGAAAAGCGGAGGTGAATTCTACACACCCCGGTGTGTCGTCAAACTGCTCGTCAAAATGATCGAGCCATACAAGGGCCGCGTGTTTGATCCATGCTGTGGTTCCGGCGGCATGTTCGTCCAGAGCGAACATTTTGTTGAAGAGCATGGTGGACGAAAGGGCGACATCGCCATCTACGGTCAGGAGTCCAACTCCACCACCTGGCGACTTGCGATGATGAACCTGGCTATCCGGGGGCTGGACGCCAACCTTGGCGGAAGAAATGCAGACAGTTTCCACAACGATCTTCACAAGGATCTGCGGGCAGACTATATCCTCGCCAATCCGCCCTTCAACATGAGCGACTGGGGCGGTGAACGACTCCGGGATGATGCACGATGGAAATATGGCATTCCACCGGCAAACAACGCCAACTATGCCTGGATTCAGCATTTCATCCATCATCTCTCCCCAACAGGCGTTGCCGGTTTTGTCATGGCAAACGGCTCCATGTCCACCAACACCTCAAACGAAGGGGAGATCAGGAGGAACATGATCGAGGCGGATATGGTGGACTGCATGATCGCCCTTCCCGGACAGCTCTTCTACACAACCCAGATACCAGTCTGCCTCTGGTTTGTAGCCAGAAACAAAACAAATGGCAGATTCCGAAACAGGAGCGGCCACACCCTCTTCATCGACGCTCGCAAACTCGGCGCCCTCGTTGACCGCACCCACAAAGATCTCTCTGAGGAAGATCTCAACAGAATCGCCGCCACCTACCATGCCTGGCGGGGAGAGGAAGGTGCCGGTGACTACGAGGATATACCCGGTTTCTGCAAGAGTGCCAGTGTCGAGGAGATCAGGGAACACGGCTATGTGCTGACACCGGGGCGGTATGTGGGCGCTGCTGCGGTCGAGGATGATGGCGAGCCCTTTGAGGAGAAGATGGCGGAACTTTCGACGACGCTCTATGAGCAGATGCATGAGTCGGCCGAACTGGATGCAATG
>Ga0163225_100469_pt1 | contig 10892 bp, 7 predicted proteins | sample MSEWel2016_04_06_2_FD_113145 | JGI IMG/M metagenome (GOLD analysis project Ga0163225, IMG submission 113145) | Subsurface microbial communities from deep shales in West Virginia, USA - MSEEL Well Study Marcellus 5H_2016_04_06 ... | reverse complement strand
TCTGGGTGCAGATGGGTGTATTTCGGTGGTTGCCAACCTGATTCCCGCTGATTTTCATCAAATGATGAAGAGTTCTATTGATGGAGATTATAAGGTGGCGCGTGAATTGTTTTACAAGTACCGGGCGCTGATGGAGCTCATGTTTGCCGAGTCAAATCCATTGCCGGTGAAAACTGCTCTTGCACTTATGGGCCGGGTGAATGAAGTATTCCGTGCTCCCCTCTGCGAGATGGAGGATGACACCAGGGAACAATTGAAAATTGAACTCAAAAAGCTGAAGTTGATGTAGTTCTTGACACATTTCGATAAAAGGAGAGACTTCTTTTCGGATGAGTCGTATTGGAGTCAACAAATGATATATAAAAACAGGCTGAATGATAGTTTTCAGTCTGTTTTTTTTTGTTTAAAATTACCTCTGCCAGCCTATAATTTCCCGGAAACGCTTGTCATTGAGAGCGTAGGGAAGAAATCTCAATTATTTAACCGGGCACCAATGATCTGTAACATACATAATATAATATTGTGAAATTGTACCTCTCCACAGTTGCTTTATTGTTTTTTTCTATATCTTTTTCGCAACAGGTAAATCCCAATCCCTGGGTGATGGCAGCTGATACAGCAGCCGAAATTACTTACACAAATCCTGTGATTCCTGGTTTTTATCCTGATCCAAGTGTTTGCAGGGTAGGGGATGATTATTATTTGGTAAACAGCTCCTTTGAGTATTTCCCGGGAGTACCCGTTTTTCATAGTAAGGACCTGATAAACTGTGAGCAAATTGGACACTGTATTACCAGAAATGAGCAGATAAATGGTGAGGTCAACATTTTTGCGCCCACCATCAGGTTTTACAATGGTACTTTTTATTTGATTACCACGAATGTTGCTCATGGCGGGAATTTTTTCATGACTGCCAAAGACCCCGCAGGCCCATGGAGTAATGCTTTCTGGATGGATATGTCTGAAATAGATCCGGACCTGTTTATTGATGACAATGGGAAAGCCTCGCGGGTACCTGCTGTTTATGACTGGTTTGAATATGCAGCCATAAATGAATAAAACAATGGTTTTATATATAATAGTTCGTTAAACTTTTTCAAAGCTCTGGAAATTAAATCTTTAAGTTCAAATGAGTATTTTTGATAAAATGCAGAGTGCCAATGTTTTACGATTTTCTCTAATCTCTAACTTCTAAAATCTAACGATCTATTGATATAGTAATTTTTATTATTTTGTTACATTTATCCCGTTTTATTGACTTCGTCGATAGTTGAATATTGGGATAGATTATTTACGAATAATCAGGTAATGACGGCAGAAGCTCAATTTTAATGAAAGGAGTCCCTTTTGCTCGGGACGAGTTTCATCCGACCCTGGCAAATGAATTTTTTACTGGGGCAAGAGACTCTGATATAATGGCGTTATGAGGTATATGTTGCGAAAAGTATTGGTCAGTGCGATTTTATCTTTTTTTTGTTTGTTTCTGACAGGGCAAAGACTGGATCAGGCCGACTATAAATTTCGCCACCTCAATAGCTCGCATGGACTTTCCAACAATCAAATTTCATCCATTCATAAAGATCGTTTCGGATTTGTTTGGTTTGGCACTGTTTCCGGACTCAACAGATATGATGGTCACTCGTTTAAGACCTACAAGAATATTCCCGGAGACACCACAACCATACCGTTCAATAACGTTCAACGCATCTTTGAAGATCATCGGGGCTTTTTGTGGGTTTTTTCTCAGGACAATCAACTGACTATTTTTAATCCTTACAAAGATGTATTTTCTTCTGATTATGACCTGCTAACCCGGGAAGACCACATTCCTTCTGATTATATCTCTTCGCTGGTGGTTGACCGAGACTCCAATTTGTGGGTGACAACCAATCAGTACGGGGTTTTCAGAGTAGATGCCCAAACTGAAGAGATTGAGCGGTTTCATGAGTTGAGAGGGAACGAATATGATATAAGTAGTGATTTAGTTACGGATATTATTGTAGATACTGATTCTACAGTGATGATCGTGAATGCACAAGGGCGGGTGGAACGGTTGGACATCGAATCCGGTAACGTTGTCTCTTCCTATATGAGCAGGATTTTATCCGATGTTCCGGTGAGTGACTATTATTCTGTTTTTGTGGATCAAAGTGATAATCTCTGGATTTATTCGGAACAAAGTGATCTTGGATTATTCTATATGGATGTGTCAAATGGCAGAGAATTGCACTTTTCCGTAAATGATACCCGATACAACCTGGCCAGCAATATTGTAACCGGTATTCTGCAGGATGAGAAAGGCCATATCTGGGTTGGCACGGATCATGGAGGCTTGCAGATCATTGACAAAGCTGACTTTTCTGTGATTAATGTAAGAACAACAGAGGGTGCCTCCAATAGTTTGTCTCAAAACAGCATCACATCCCTGATCCGGGATAATTCCGGGACTATTTGGATCGGGACCTACAAAGAAGGGGTTAATTATTATCATCCCGATCTGTTTCAGTTTAAACTTTTTTCGCACAATCCCTTCCTCGAAGGAGGGCTTCCGGCCAATGACATTGATTGTTTTGCCGAAGATGAAAAAGGAAATCTTTACATCGGGACCAATGGAAAAGGACTGATCTACCATAATCGAAGCAATGGGGAATTCAGGGTATTCAGAGCAAAACCCTCAAATCCGGACTCTTTAAGCCATGATGTGGTAGTGAGTTTACTTTATGATTCAAAAAATCGCTTATGGGTGGGGACTTATTATGGTGGACTGAATTGTTATGAAAACGGGAAGTTTAAGAGGTACCTGCACGATCCTGATGATCCGGGATCTTTATCAGATAACCGAATCTGGAAGATCCTGGAAGATGCAGACGGTCGGATCTGGATTGGTACCCTGGGAGGTGGACTAGACCTTTTTGATGAGGCCAATAACCGGTTTTTGCATTACCGGGATGGGGACCTGAACTCTGTAAACTCTAATTTTATCCTGACAATGGAGGAGGATCGTGATGGAAATCTTTGGATTGGTACCTCTTACGGAGTGAATGTCTTGAACAAAAATACCGGTCGGTTTTCTCATATTGCTGCCAATCCGGGCAAGCAAAATGCTTTAAGTCACCATATTGTGTTATCTATACTCGAAGATCAACGCGGAATGATGTGGTTAGGAACCCGAAACGGATTGAATATGTACAATCCTGAAACAAAGGAGTTTCGATTGTTTCTGGAACGAGACGGATTGCCTGATAATAATATTCTCAACTTGCTTGAAGATGGTAGTGGTAATATATGGATGAGTACTTTAAATGGTCTTTCGAGGTTGGAAATGGTTACTTCGGAAGATGGGGTTGATTATTCCCTTAGCAACTTTGATCTTCTTGACGGTTTGCAGGGCCGTGAGTTTAATGAACATGCTGCCTTTAAAACTACCGACGGTGAGCTGATATTTGGGGGACCCGATGGATACAATTTGTTTGATCCTTCAAAGATTCAAAAGAGTACACGGATTCCTCAGATAAGAATTACAGGTTTGCGGCTTTTTAATAAGAAAGTTGGTATTGGAGAAAAAGTCGGCCGACATGTTATTCTCCGACGACCGCTGTTTCTTTCTGATACGCTTGAGTTAAAACATGACCAGAATGTGTTTTCGCTGGATTTCTCAGGTATGGGGTATTTTCATCCGGAGAAAATTAAATATCAGTATATCCTGGAAGGGTTTAATGAGGAATGGGTGACTGCCGATGCTCAAAACCCGCTGGCGACTTACACCAACCTGAATTACGGAACCTATCGGTTTCGTGTTCGCGGTCGGATAGGAGATGACGGGCCTTATGGAGAAGAGGCAGCATTAACAGTGGTCATTCAACCCCCGTTTTATGCAACTCAGTATGCTTATGGTGCTTATATTATATTGTTTGCGGGCTTAGTTGTTTTCTTTGGCTTTATCATAAGGCGTCGTGAGCGAATCAAATATCAACGTCAGAGTGAGTTGACAGAGCATAAGCGGATTCATGAGGTGGATGAAATGAAAATCCGGTTTTTCACAAATATCAGTCATGAGTTCAGAACCCCACTGACGTTGATTATTACCCCGCTGGAAAAGCTTATGCAGGAAGTGAAAGATACAGGCATCAGGGAACAGCTGAAGTTGGTGACGCGAAATGCCCGACGACTTTTGGGGCTGGTCAATCAATTGCTGGATTTTCGGAAGATGGAGGTTCAGGGAATTGTCCTCAGCAGAACCAGAAGCGATATTGTCGCTTTTGTGAAGGAGGTGGCCATTTCTTTTTCAGACCTGTTTGACACCAAATCCATTCGTTTTTCTATTTCTTCGAATGTTGATGCTCTGACCATGAGTTTTGACCCGGACAAAATGGAAAAAATTGTTTTCAATTTGTTGTCTAATGCTTTTAAGTTTTCTCAGGAGTATGGAGAAGTGAAGTTGAATATTGAGTATGCGGAGACTTCGGAGAAAAAAACAGGGAAAGTAATACGCATTGCTATTAGTGACAAAGGTATTGGAATCTCGTCTGAAAAGCAGGAGAAAATTTTTGATCGTTTCTTTCAGATTAGAAACGATGATAACCAGATTCCCGGTAGTGGCATCGGACTTGCCATCACACGGGAGTTTGTGCGCTTGCATGAAGGAGAAATTTTTCTGGATAGTCATCCCGGACAGGGAAGTACCTTTATTGTTGAATTACCTGTATCTCAGGATGAAGATACCGGGGTGGCATCAGGCAAAAATGCAGAAGTTTACAGTGTTCACGAAGGAGAAAAAGCCATCGAAGAGACGCAGGAAACCGGGAACAACGATAAACCGCTTTTGCTGATTATCGAGGACAATGAAGATTTGAGATTTTATCTTAAAGAAAACCTGCGTCGCAATTATCGCATTGTTGAGGCTGCAGATGGAGACAGCGGAATAGAAAAAGCCCGTACAGTTTTTCCGGATGTGATTATCAGTGACATCATGATGCCCGGAACTGATGGCGTGGAGTTATGCCGTATTCTGAAAAGTGAATCTAAAACGTCTCATATTCCCGTTATACTGCTCACAGCCAAGGTCTCTTCTGAGCAGGAAGCAGAAGGATTGGGTGCCGGAGCGGATGATTACATTACCAAGCCTTTCAATTATGAGGTGCTGGAGCTTAAAATCGGTAAACAAATCGAGATTCGCCGGCAGTTCCGGGCTAAACTCGAAAAGCAACATTTCGAAATAGAACCCGGTGAAATTGGCATAACTTCCCTGGATGAAAAATTCATAAATAAAGCAACGCGGTTTGTGGAGAAAAATATTGCCAACACCGATTTATCGGTGGAAATATTTAGTCGCGAAATGGGGGTCAGCCGCGGACATCTTTACAACAAAATCGTTTCTCTGACGGGAAAAACACCTACGGAATTTATTCGCATTATGCGACTGAAGCGAGGCGCCCAGTTGTTAGGCAAAAGTCAGCTCAATGTGGGTGAAGTGGCCTTTAAAGTTGGCTTTAATGATCCCAAATATTTCTCCCGCTATTTCAAAGAGGAGTTTGGCGTTTCTCCTTCTGAATATGTGAAGAGAATCGAAAAGAATGGGTGATTGACTTTTTGTTTTGTTGTTTTTCTTTGGTCATCTCAGCTTTGAAATAAAAGATTTTTAACTTCGCACCACTGCCATACCGGCAAGTATGGATGATTTGTGCTGTTTTCCAGCTGCTTTTTTTTTATTATGGTTTTCTTTTTTTAGAGCCGGGGCCTGAAGGGTTCCCATGTTTATAGAAGTCATGATAATAAAGAAACCGACGCTGAAGGTATTGAATGTTCTTCGATGAGAATTTGTTTATTCTCGTTGGCCCCTTTCAGGGACCTTATGTAACAGGATTCTTTTTACCCCGGATGGCATCCGGGGTTACTCAAATTTGCCCCTTTCAGGGACAGGAGTGATACCTTAATTGGATGAAAAATGGGTTTTATTGTTTTATTGTCAGGAGACGAGGGATGGAAAACCCTTCGTGTGTGAAACGATTAGGGTAGGGGGCTTTTTTCTTCTGTCTTCACTCTTCTGACTTTTTCTGTTGGCTTAGCCCAAAAGGAACAAAAGGTCAAGTCCGCTTAAACCTATCCTCCAGCGTCATCCAAAATTTCCGGCCGTTGCGCAAGACCTTAAAAATCGCCCATTTTGGCCTCCCGCCATCGCCGGCCCGGCAAGCAAACGGGGTCAGCGCGCTGTTTAAATTGTCGGGTTCGGCTATTCATAGTTGAATTCTTTTGAAAAGATGATTGCTGACAGTTCATTTGAGATTCTATTCTCTAACCTCCAACCTCAATCTCAGTCTCAACCTCAGCCTTAATCTCCGTCTTTTTCTCTACTTGTCTGCTCGCTTAATTCTGCTACTCCCTGTCATTCCCCCCACACCCTTCGGCTTCCGTCCCCCTCCGCGTCGTACCTGCTTCGATCCTGGGTCGTACCTGCTTCGATGCTTCTTCGATGCTTCTTCGACTGTTCTTCGACCTTATAAGGTCGAAGAACAGTCGAACAAAGGCCGAACAAGACCCGAACAAGGTACGAAGAAGACCCGATAAATGTGTAGTTATCTCATTGAAAATCAAATATTTGAAAATGCTTTTATTTAACAAAATATTAAACAGCATTTAGATTTTTGTGGTCATCAGGCTTCTTCCGGGTAGATTCAGGCACCTCCGTTGGCCGAAGAATGCCGAACAAATAGACGTACGAAAGCTGAATTTGTGATCTGGTGAGCATTGATCTAACTTTATGTAAGCGTCAGCTAATTTGCTGCATACTTCAGATACCCGAATATTCAAATTTTCAAGAGGCTCTTCCTTTATTGTTAATAATATTTTCTATTTTTAATGTTTTAAAGATAGAAGGGATTATTGTGTTGGTTATCAATGATAAATGCGGGACTTTCTTATGTGCTGACTTTCGATTATTAAAACTTGGCAAGATATAGATATTGCAGGTATGAATAATTAGTGCCCGTTTATAAAGTCGGGAAACTTTGCAAAAATTCATGTGTCTGGTCAGAAAGTGACAGTTGCAAGGCTTGCGACCGCGTGCCGCCTAAAGCTTTAGCGGTGGCGCAATCCGCCAAAAACGGAGTTTACTTGGGTAAATGAGTATTTTGGCGGCAAGCGTAACGACGCAAATGTTACTTTATGGACAGACACTAATTAATGGCCCCACAAAATTGGATGGATTCCGCCAACAGGATATGAGCGATAAATTGGGTATTAATTTCCGTAGCAATCAGAGCCTCGAAAGGGGAGACCCCAAACTTGACATTGATGCTTAGGGTGAATAGCTAAAAATGTTGAAATAGAATGTGTCAGGGGTGTTGAAATAAAGATCTGTTACTATAAATTGAGAGATTGAGCTACTTAAAAACAGAGAATACGTATCTACGGGAGAAGGTTGATCAATTGATGGAGATGATGGGGAAGTAGGATTTATAAATTAGTTTACATAAAAAGGTACACAATACTTCCATATAGGGATGTATAATGCAATTTTCAGCCAGATTAAAGCGGTATAACAGCAACTGGTGCTTTTATAAATTCGTTAGGGCAAATAAAAAACAAACAAAATGGACTACTTAAAAAAACTTTCGCCTCCTTTTACAAGCAAAGAAAATGAAACATATATAACTGAGCTAAAGAATAAATTTGAATTTTTTAATAAATATTTGATTGAAAGTGATTTTAATAGAATTCTATCATCTGAAGATTACTCCTCAATTTCAACAATATCAAAGAGTATTCTTGACGCAATTGAGGAATATTTACAAGGAAATTCAGGTAACGCATACAAAAAAATTGAGAATTTACTAACTACAGAATACAAACATTTGGAGAATATAACATACAATTTAAGCAATAAAAATCAATTGATTAGAATAAGAAAGTCAATTACTAACCTAAACAAAAGGAAGGATTTATTCCATATCCCATTTAACTTGAGGCAGAAGGTTGCTAAACAAAGATACTCAATTGAAGGATTACCATGTTTATATTTAGCAGCATCTTCATATGTTACCTGGCTTGAACTAAATAAACCAAGCTTCAATGAAATGTGGGTTTCAGCATTTAGACCAACTAAACAAATCCCAATACTTGACTTATCATACACATTAGGTAAACTTGAAAACGATTACAAAAAATCAATTCAAAAAGAATACACTATTGACAAATTGAAATTTTTCCCTTTTGTACTAGCGACTTCCTTTAGAGTTAAACACCTAAATGATTTTTTTCACGAAGAATACATTATTTCCGGAAAACTTTTGCAATGGGTTACTAACAATACTACTTTTAAAGGTATCCGTTACTTAAGTACAAAACTTGAATCTTACGAAAATCTCGAATTTTTATGGTGCGCTTCTAACTCCGTAATACCTCCAGTGAAGCAGAAAAAAGAAGAAGTTTATAATGAAATCTTAAAAAAATCATTCAAGACTACAGAACCTCAGAATTGTTCAGTATTAATAGCATATGGTAATGCGGGTGAAGTTGCAGCATACCATGCTAATGGAGATGAATTTGAAGAATTTACAAATGAGAATTTAAAGGCAGACAACAGTCTTAGCAAGAATATTGATGAATTAATTTTTAAAAACTATTTAATTTCAGACTTTTATAATATAGACGGATATTTAAGAGACAAGTTTACTCTAGACTATATATGATTTAAAAACTACTTGCCCTAACACTTAGCCTCCGATCAAGCGTTGCTTGCACACGCTTGATATTGGAGGCTCTGTTGAACTAAACAATTTCCCGGGGCCTCACCATAACGATTTGAGAAGCATGTGATTATCTATAGTGTTTTGAATCGGTTTTTGAGAGGTGTTTTAAACCGGTTTGAGGGATGTTTTTTCGCTCTTTGACATATAAAATCAGTAATGATCTTCTTATTTGAGGTCTTTTTTCATTGGGTTGCTCTATTAATGTCTTGTTTATGGCAGTAATACTAAATGTAAGAACTAGTTTAAAGTTTTTCGAATTGATTCAAAACTTTGCTCCGAAAAAGAAATTTGAACTATCAGAAGGAGAAATCAATAAGCGTTTACTTAAAGTCTATTTGCTTTTAAATCAAAACTATAATTGTGAGTTTAAATCAAGAGAAAGTTTGACTGAAATGATTGTTGCTAATTCCCTGATTCAGATGATTTATTCTGAAACTAATTGCATTTATTTGAGAATAGCAGAATTGATAAAATCATGTTTGTTTCTTGAATACTGTAATTTAAACCTACCTGAACATTATTTGAAATTCTTAAAGGAATATGGCGTTTCAGACTGGCAAGAATATGTAACTTATGTGCATCAAATCGGAATGTTGGTGCTAAAAAAAGGAATGGATTCAATACCTATAATCAGTATTCCCAAAAATGACAATATATATGAAAAGAAAGTAATGTTTTTTGATAAATTTTGCTTGTCAGAAGTTTATCAAAATGATGAAGATTATACTGAAATAAAGGCAAAACCTGTAATTAAAAATAGCAAAACTGAGGAGTATTATATAATCTTTGAACAATTCTTTCTGGAAAAAATGTATAAGAGCTTATGTAGACTTACCCCTTATGTTTGAGCTTTAAGAGACTTCTGTCCAAAAGTCTGCATTAATTTCAATAAAATTCTGTATTTTTGATTTTATAGGAAATGAGGATATGATAAACAACGATTCAAATACATTTTCAATTATTAAAGAGACTGCCAAAAGGATTGTTCCTGACTCTAGAGTTCTTCTCTTTGGATCTCGTGCTCGCCATGACAATAGCAGCGATAGCGATTATGATTTTGTTGTTATCACCAGAAAGACAATTGATGTTCGTCAAAAAAGAAATTTAAAATCACAATTGAGAAAAGAATTAGCAAAACATAAAATTCCGGCTGATATTCTCATTCATAGTGAAAGTGAGCTTAACTCAAAAAAGCGAATAACTGGACATATTCTTCGTCAAGCAGCTAGAGAAGGAGTTGATTTATGAATAAAGATACCAAAGATTTCATTAAACAATGGCTCATTAAAGCTAATGAGGATTTGTTAGTCGTTAAAAGACTTGTCGACTATGAAATTATTGCTACTTCATCTGCCTGTTTTCATTGCCAACAAGCTGTTGAGAAATTATTGAAAGCCTTTCTTATTGCTAACAATGTTGAGATTAAAAAGACACATAATATTGAGTTTCTTCTTTCCGAATGTTCAGATATTGATAAAGATTTTGCAAATATTGATCCCAAAGAGCTTAGCGACTTTGGAGTCGATGTTCGATATCCGGGAGACATGTATATTCCCGACGAAAGCGAGACAATAGAGTATCAGGAACTAGCTCTTGATATTAAGGCAATTGTGGAGAATAAAATCATTCAGATATTAGAGTCTAAATAATTACTGTTAGTGACAATTTCTATATTGCAGTGCGGGTTTCTGCAAAATTGTTGCCTTTGCCATTTCTCAATCGCTAGCATCGATCGACGCTACCGCTCTTCGAAATTCGCACTGACTCCCTGAACATAGCAAATGCATACAAGGTTACTACGGAAACCTGGGAGAGCCTCCCACCTCCATACGAAAGGCGATTAACCCGGATCATATTCTCCCTCCCATTTGGAGATTTTGCTTATTTCATTGGAGTTTGCTGTCTTTTGTGTTTTCCTTAGTCGTCTATTTTTGCCTCATTTCGCCCTGGATTCTGAAAACGGACTGGATTTTATTCTGACCTGATATAAGGTCTTGGAATAAAGCTCCAAGGTCCTTCTTGAAAGTATCCACCCCAGCAAAACCTTATTCCTGGAGTAATTTTTTATCAATAAATTGCGGCAAAAGTTCTTTGAAATTTTCGGCAGGTGTGATGTGGATATTTTCCATGGCGTACTTCAGCCAC
>Ga0163225_100463_pt1 | contig 10988 bp, 15 predicted proteins | sample MSEWel2016_04_06_2_FD_113145 | JGI IMG/M metagenome (GOLD analysis project Ga0163225, IMG submission 113145) | Subsurface microbial communities from deep shales in West Virginia, USA - MSEEL Well Study Marcellus 5H_2016_04_06 ... | reverse complement strand
TATCTAAATCATTAATTTTTTCTTCCATGGAATTTACTTTTTCAGTTAATTTCTCTATTTTCTCTAAAAGTTTTTGCTGGTCATCATTCTGCCAGAATTTCCAATTCATATCTCAGCCTCCAAGACTCATAATTATAGTTCCTCTCGATTTTGTATTTTATATTTTTCTTTGAGCTCTTTTGGAATGGTAAAAACGTAGTTGTCACCAACTTTTCTTAGTTTTACAGTTTTCATAGTCGATCATCTCATCTATATTATAGCATTTATATTTTTTGAAAGCCAGGTAAAAAAGCTTAAATTTTGTCGTTGATTACACTTACGTGTCATGATATAATTATATACGTGAAGAGGTGATATTAATGAAAAAGAAACTCACTTTAAGTATTAATGACGATCTTATAGATTTTGCTCATGATTTTTCAAAAGAAACCAATCAGTCTATTTCCCATATTGTAGAAGAATATTTAGCTGAATTAAAAAAGCAGCAGGAAAAAGGGACTAAAGAACAGAAATTAAATAAAAGAATAGAAAAACTATATGGCGCTTTTGAAAACGAACCTATTCCGGATAAAAAGGATTTGAGGAGAGCTTTTCATGAAAAAAATTACAATTGATATTAATGTTCTCCTGGATTTTTTAAACAAAAGAAATAAACATCAACAGGCTGCTCAAATAATTGAATTATGCAGTGCAAATAAGATTCAGGGATATTTATTTGCCCATGAAATTACGACATTAGCTTATTTTTTAATGAAATATCATAATGACTCTCAAAAGGTAAGATTAGTATTGAATGAGTTTTTGGATATGTTTAATATAATCCCGATAACTGAAACAATATTAAGAAAAGCTTTCAATTCAAAAATAAGTGATTTTGAAGATGCGGTCATAGAAGTTAGCTCATTTGAAAATGAAATTGACTATATTGTTACCAGAAATTTAAATGATTTTAAGAAAAGCAGTGTAAAATCATTAAGCCCGACTGAGTTTTTAGCTATTCTTTCAAAGGAAAACTAGGGATTTCAGATATCTAAGGAGGACCTTAATTATGTTTGATACTATTGATCAGAAAAAGAGAAAAATGGATGAAAAGAGCCCACTACCAAAAAACACTTTAAAAAGCTTAAGAGAAAAACTCCTTTTGGAATGGACATATAATTCAAATGCAATTGAAGGTAACACTTTAACCTTATCAGAAACAAAAGTAGTGCTGGAGGATGGTATAACTATAGGTGGAAAAACATTAAAAGAACATTTGGAAGTTGTAAATCATAAAGAAGCTATTAATTATATGGAAGATATAATCAATAAAGAAGAGAAACTTTCAGAAAGACAAATAAAAAATATACACTATTTAATACTTAAAGGAATAGATGATGAAAACGCAGGGAAATATAGAAGTGATAAAGTAGTAATAAGTGGCGCTGAACATATACCTCCTGCACCTGTTTTATTCATGATCAAATGGAAGAACTAATTAACTGGTATTATGATAAAGGCTCAACTCTTCATACTATAGAAAGAGCTGCCAGATTACACACTGATTTTGTTAAAATACATCCATTTATTGATGGAAACGGTAGAACAGCCAGGATATTATTGAATTTTGAGTTAATAAAAGCTGGTTATCCAATTATCATTATCAGAAACGAAGATAGAGTTAAATATTATGAAAGCTTAGATAAAGCACATACTACTGATAACTATAGTGACTTTATTGACTTAGTATCTGCATCTTTAAATAGGAGTTTAGACATCTATTTAGATATAATTAATTAAATAAAGATATTTACCGGCTCCAGGTGCTCCACCTTTAAATCCGGATCCCAGTGCAGAAGCAGACTCTCCTCTTTATTAATCCTGGCCAGCTCTTCTTCTGCAGTAAATACTTCAAAATCCACATTATTTTCCCTTAAGACTAAAGAAACCAGATCAAGGATCTCATCTTCCTGTTCATCACTGTAGAGATAAAGATCTTTATCCTCTTTTTCAGCCCGAGCTGCCAATTTAAGCACCTCAGCCTCAATTTCTTTAATTGCCTGATAAGATTTTTTAACATATGTAATAGTCTTTTTAGTTTTTTCTTTAATACCAGCCGGGGTTAAGATGTATTTAATATTCCGGGAATTAAGCCTTTCAATTTTAATCAGACCCTTTTTAGCACACTTTTTAAGCAGGGTATTAACCAGACCTAAAGAAATACCGGCCTCTTTTGCTATTTCCCGCTGGGAAGGACTATCTTTGCTGTTTAATATATTTAAAATGTCTGTTATTTTTTCTTCCATATTAACGACTCCTGATCTCTAATAACTTCTTTTTTGAAATCTTCTTTTTTTGCAAATTTTTTTAACCCACTATAAGTGACAATATCAACTGACAAACCCAGAGCTTCTTCAATATCCAATTTTACAGCGGTCAGTTCAAATAAATTATTTTGAGAAAGTTCTACGATTAAATCAAGATCACTTTTACCATTAACAGCTTCACCGCGAGCATAGGAACCAAATATTCCAGCTCTTTTAATATTGTGTTTATTTAATATGTCTTTGAGCTTTTCTTTCTCATCCTGTGAAAGATTCATAATTGACATCTCCTTATAGTGAAAAATTAAATCTGATTATATTATATCACCTAAGTTTAAGATTATAAATATAAAAATTGAATTTAAACAAACTTGACCAATAATTATCATCAATATATGATAAACATAAAGATGTCTTAGATACTTTGGCTAATCAATAACTGGAGGTAAACCAATGCAGGATTTAGTAACTAGTCAGGCTCATTTTAAATCAATTATAGAAAGCAATTCTCTATATATAGACAAAACAGAATTCGTCTACAAAATCGCAAGCAGTAAAGAAAAGTTTTTTCTACTCAACCGTCCCCGGCGTTTTGGTAAGTCCTTATTTGTTAACACTCTAAAAAGTTTTTATCAGGGAGAAAAGGAGCTTTTTGCCGGCTTAGATGTCTATAATCAGGACTGGCAGTGGAAAGAATATCCGGTTATTCACCTTGATTATTGTGCGGTTGTTGCTGAAAGCACAGAAAGCCTTGATAAATCAATGGGCTATGCCCTGGAAAGTGTAGCAAGAGAATATGATCTGCAACTTGAAACCGATACAGCTCCCAGGATGTTAAAAAATTTAATCCTAAAATTATATCAAAAATTTGATAAAAAAGTTGTGATTCTAATTGATGAATATGATAAGCCCGTATTTGCAAGCCTTATCGACTCTTACAGTTATAAGTTTGATTTTGAAAAATATGAGAGGTTTCAAAAAGCACTTAAGTCATTTTATCAGATTTTAGAAGAGCTTGCAGATCATCTGGAAAAAGTCTATCTGACAGGTATTATTAAATTTGGCAGTAGTTCAATTTTCCCGGAGTCAATTAACTTAGTTGAACTGGATCAGGATCCTGAATTTGCAGAGCTGCCCGGATTTACGAAAGCAGAATTAGATGAGTATTTAACTCCTTATTTTTCCAAACTCAAAGCCAAATATGAACTTACAACAAGAGAAGCAAAAAAAGCTTTTAAAGAGCATTACCTTGGTTACCGCTTTACGGAAAAAGATATTAAGGTTTATAATCCTTTTGCAGCAGCAAGAGTTTTAGATTTTGGTTCTTTTGACAACCACTGGTTTAACAGCGGCTCACCTAGATTATTGTTCCATCTTATTCAGCGAGAAGATTTTAATATTACAAAATTCGAAGATTTAAAAGTGGAAAAAAGCAAACTGAATCCGACCAGCATCAAAGAGTTAACACTTATTCCTTTTATGTATCAGACCGGATATTTAACGATTAAGGAAATTTCAGCTGAGGGGTTAGTTAAATTGGATTTTCCCAACTTTGAGGTGGAAAGCAATTTTTTAATTAATCTGCTGGATTTTATGACAGACGACAAAATTAATCGTGTAGATATCTACTATTTAAGAAACTCTCTAGTTAAAAATGATGAGCAGCAGTTTAGAAAATATCTCAATTCAATAATTGATGATCTAAAAAAAGTAGCAATTAATCAGTCAGAGTCAGTTAAAGAATTCTACCAGCAAATTTTCTATTTAATTGCAAAAGCTCTAAGCAGTCTTTATCTAAAAATATCTTCTGAAGTATTAAATACTAAAGAAACAGTAGAATTCAAAGTGAAAACTGAGGATAATCATTTTCTACTTTCTTTTAACTATGGGCAGAAGGAGGAAATATTTGGGCAGCTTAAAGCAGAATCTGAAACTGAAAAAGACTCTACTTATATTTCAATGAGTTTTGATCTTCAAAAAAGAGAATTGGTTGAGGTTGAGATTAAAAATTAATTCTTTAATTTCTCCCAGAAGCCGACTACTTTGTAGCCAAAAAATTCAGGGTAGATTCTTTCCTCAATCACAGCATCATTAATCTTTTTAATATCCTGATAGTCGTCTGCTTCCAGCAGCTCTTTGACCTCCGCTCTATAGTTGGAGAAAATATAAGCAAGAGCTGCCGAAGAATAGTTGGCCTCTAAAAAATCTTTAGTTGCTTCAGCCAGCAAAATGATCACTTCATCAGAAATTGTTTCGACAGTTTCTGCTTTAAAATATCTGTTAACCCTTTGTTCAGCTAAATCTTTATCTGAATCTAAAAATAAATTAACCAGAAGGCAGTATTTTGTCAGGTCATGCAGAACTTTATAGATCTCAGGGTATTTTCTGAGGATAAATCTATTATCCAATATCACATCTCCAATGTTAATATAGACTTTCTCATACAATTTTGTCAGCTCATAGTTTTGAACCTCCTGATTGGCCTGAGCAATCATTTGAGCTGCTGGAATATTTTTCTCACCTATAATTTCTATTTCTTTGTTCATCTCTTTTTCTAATTCTCGGCGCTCAAGATCAAAATCATCCCTATTATCAAAACTTTTAAAAAAGGCTTCATTGTTCTGATATCCGTAAATACATGGTGGATCATAAATTGTATCGTAAAAATCCTTAATCTGAAGTTCATTTTCTCTAACAAAATTAGCAGCATTTTTAATTAAAGCTATAAAGAAAAACTCAATGGTTTCAATCTCAAACTCTGATAATTCTGCTGGATTATCTTTAGTTTGATCATTAAAAAAATTGAAATTTAGACCACCTTTAACGTCATAAATTGAAAGCAGAAATACCTCATTTTTATATTCATCCACTTCTTTAGGCTTGAGTTCAAAATCAAAAATAAAACTATTTTTGTGATCACTACTTTTTTTTGCTGCTCCAAAAAAATATTCTAAGAATACCCTCATATCTGGCAGATCAACCAATCCATTTATTCTAAAATATTTATCAAAATCATGCATAGCAGTCCACTGACCAGAAACAGAATTAAAAAATTCTATATAATTACCATGACTGTATTTTGAACCTGCTCCTTCTCTCAATAATCTAAACTCATAGTTTCCCTGCCCATTTTTAATCTGAAAATTATCCTGCTGCTTAATAAAATCCTCTACTTCTGATTTTCTTAAATCCAGCAGACTGGAAATCTTATCGACTAACATTCCTTCCATAAAATAAAGTTTTTGGGATAGTGTTTTCTTTTCCATTTTGCCCCCCTTTAAGGTCTAAATAAAGACTATAGGTATTATTTGTTGTATATAAGTATTATATCATTTAAAATGAGATTAATAAATAAAAAACCGCCCCGGGAAAAGGGCGGTAAAAACAAGGAGAAAAGTATCTAGTACTTTAAATCTATGTTATAGCTGCTCTCTACAGCAGCTTCAAAAAGGGGATAAACTGTATTTCTTTTAGCTTAATTATATAATAGCAGCTCTGGATTAAAAATACTTTAAAAGAATATTAGAAGCAAATTAGAAATAACTTTTCCATGATCTCACCGCCCTGAATTGAAGGCTTTAATTATATCTCTCATCAATATAATTATATAATTTAGAATTTATTCTTGACCATACTCTATATCCTCTCTCAAATCTTCCATCGAATAATGTCGTTCAATTTTTCTTTCTCCTAACAGTTGATGAAATTCCCACTTACTCAATCCTGCTAGTTCTCTTGCTTTTCCAAAAGAAAGAATCTCCTGTTCGTATAAGCTCAAAGCTAGTTCTTTTAATAAGACATTTTTCTTCTCTTTATCTGGAATTTTCATTGCCAGATAAATATCATCTGGTATAGTCAAATTAAGATTCATAATTATTGCCTCCTCTTTTCAAATTCCATAATTAGCTAAATATATTATATCATTAAATCATTATGGAATGAAAAATAATTATACAACCGGTCTACAATTCTAATCCATATATTCCTTATACCACCTGAAAATAGCTTTTAAGTCACTTAAATTTTCTTTAATGATTCTCAGTAAAACCTCAGGATCTATCTCTATAGTATCAACTACAACTGAATCTCTAAATTCAGCAAGCTCAATATAATCATCTTCATTCTCCTTTATAATATTATCTTCAACCAAAATTTTAATAATTTGACTGTTATCACCTGGATTCTCCAGCCGCTCGCTACCAATAATATAACAGCCGATATCCAGCATAGTATCTACAGCCAAATACAATGTTCTTGTTAAATATCTGAAAATCAATTTATCTTTCATTATTTTTTCAGAATCTATTTCTCTATACTCATCCAGATTATTAATATATTCTTCCAGGTTCTCAAGCTTACTGCTAAGCATATCTGTATTTTCAGACAGCATAATTCACACCCTCTTTATTTAAAGCTGATTATGATCTAAATTTAACTACTGATGAAAATATTATTTAAAAAAGTACCATTTTCTGTTTTATAAACATTAAAATCAGAATCAATGGAAATAATGTCTTTAATATCTTCTTTTTCTGCTACTGCTAACAGCAAAGCATCAGCAAAATCAACAGGTAAATCAACAGGTAAATCAACAGGTAAATCATTATATTTTTTAGTTAAATCTATTACCCGCTTTAAAATACTTTGATCAAAGTTCAAAACTCTTAACCCACCTCGGTCCAGCCAGTTTAAAAAATCTAGCTGTACTTCTGTTGAAAAACTGAGCATATGAAGAGTTTCTGTTATTACCGGCCAGGTTGTATATAATTGTATTACTTATTTATCTTTTTTACAATAGTCCTCTAAATATTTTGTTTTACTTAGCAGATGAAATTTCTATTCTTTAAATCTAAAGCGAAAACTTTTCGATCGACTGGTCCATAATATCCTGGGTAATCCCGATATAATCTAAGGTAATACTGGGAGAAGAATGATTAAATAGTTTCTGCAGCAGGGCCACATCCTTATTCTTTTGGTAGTGGTGATAACCAAAAGTCTTCCGAGTGCTGTGGCAGGCAATACTTTCCAGCCCTGCTTTGCGTCCTGCCTCACTGAAAATCCTGTAGGCCTGAAATCGGGTTAAGGGCTTATTCTTCCCAATCCGGCTCTGAAATAGATGTTCCTCTGCTTCCATTCCTTTAATGTAATCTTTAAGCTCCTGGCGCAGGTTGGCATTGATCAAAAAGCGCTTGTTTTTCGATGTCTTCTGCTCTTTAAGAACTATATGAGTTTTACCCCGCACATCTTTAACCTTTAGTTTCAGCATATCGCTGATCCTTAAGCCCGTATTAATCCCCAGCACAAAAAGAATATAGTTGCGGTAACTTTGCTCTCTCAGAATTTTTTTCAGCTCGGCAATTTTAGCTTTATCTCTGATCGGCTCCACCTTATTCATCTGCTGCTCCTCTCTAAGTTTGTCTTTACTCAATTTTAAGTTGGCTTCAACTTATTATAACACTTTTTGCTTGTAATTTTAAGCATTATTTACAAAATTATCTAATTTAACTAAAAAATATAGCCACCTTTTGCTATCAGGCAGCTTATTTTATCAATCAACAAACTTATAGCCGATCCCCCAGACAGTCTGAATATACTCTCCGACCTCTGCACCGAGCTTATTGCGGATCGATTTAATGTGAGTATCCACAGTTCTGATTCCACCATAGTAGTCAAATTCCCAGACCAGCTCTAAGAGTTTTTCCCGGCTGAAAACAGTCTTTGGGGAAGATGCCAGCTGCCAGAGTAAATCAAACTCCTTCGGCGCCAGAGAAACTTCTTCTCCCTTAACCTCGACCAGCCTCTGCTCCTGGTTGATAATTAAACCGGGAAATTCTAAATGCTCCTTATTTTCTTCACTCTTTGTTCTGCGGAGAAGATTTTTAGTTCTGAGCACAACTTCCCGGGGACTAAAAGGTTTGGTCACATAGTCGTCTGCCCCGAGCTCCAGTCCCTTAATCCGGTCATTTTCTCTATTTTTAGCACTCAAAATAATAATCGGAATCTGATTGTGGGGCTTCAGCTCCCTGCAGATATCGAGACCATTTTTCTCGGGCAGCATCAGGTCTAAAATAATTACATCAGGCTCTAAGTTATTTATTTTTTCCAGACCCTCTCTGCCGTCATGGGCAACAAAAACCTCAAACTCCTCGTAGTTAAAGTAATCACGGAGAATCTTACAGATCTGCTGGTCATCATCTATAATCAAAATCTTATTTTTTCCCATTAACTCCACCACCTCAGTTATTAATTTATCAAATCTATGTGATGAAAATATGATGAAAGTGAAAAATCAATTAATTTAAGCCTCTGCTGCCGGAATTGTAAAGCTGAAGGTTGAACCTTCTCCCTCGCTGCTTTCTAAAAAAACCTCTCCCTGGTGTTCATTGACAATCTGCTTGACGATTGCCAGTCCAAGGCCGCTGCTACGCTCACCGGGGGTTCTTGCCTTATCTACTTTATAAAATCTTTCCCAGATATTCTTCTGCTCAGCTGCCGGGATTCCAATCCCATTATCTGCAACTGAAAATCTAACCTGGCCGGCCTCTTTTTCGGCCTTTAGTTTAATCCTGCCCGTTTCTGCTGAATACTTAACACTGTTACTTAAGAGGTTGACTAAAACCTGCCTCAATTTTTCGCGATTTGCCCGGACTTTCAGCTCGGGCTCCACCTCAATTTTAAGACTCTGCTCATCTTTTTTGATATTCTTAAAAAAGACCCTTAAGTTTTCGAAAAAGTCTTTGACCGAAATCTCTTCTTTATTTAACTCAACCCCACCGGCATCGATTTCAGCCAGGGTTAAAGTCTCATCGATCAGGTGAGAAAGGCTGCTGCTCTCCCTTAAAATCATCTTTAGATATTCTCTCTTTTCAGCCGGATCCTCGATTATGCCATCGAGCAGAATCTCGACCGAGCCTCTGATGGAAGAGAGGGGACTTTTAAGCTCATGAGAGACATTGGCTACAAACTCCCGCTGCAGTTTTTCAAAGCGGTAGCGCTCACTAATATCATGGAAGATTGCCACCCCACCCCAGAAGTTCCCGTCCTCCAGGTGAATTGCTGTAAAGTGGACCAGATAATACTGATTTGTATCTTCCTTACTTATAATCAGCTGCTCCTGGGCAGCTTCCTCTCTGCTGATGATCTGCTCAAAAACTTCAGTCACCTCAGGATACAGTTGAAGCTCACTGATCTTTTTAGCCTGAAGCTCTTCTTCAAAACCAAATAAGCTGGCTGCCGACTGGTTGGTCAGAATAATTCTGCCCGAGCTGTTGACGGCGATTATCCCTTCTTCCATCCCGGATAAGACATGTTTCAGCTTATTTTTCTCCTCAGCCAGGCTTTTAATCGTCTGCTCCAGTTTTTCGGACATCAGGTTGATACTTTCCGAAAGCAGCTTGATCTCCTTACTGGCTCCCTTTTCTTTGATCTCTACCTTTTTACCGTATTCACCCTGACTGATCCTGGCAGCCACCAGCCCCATATTGTGCAGCGGGTTGGCCAGAGAGCGGGAAAAATAATAGGAAATAAAGAGGATAAAGACCAGAGCAGTAAGTGAAATATAGACCATAATCCCTACTATATGTTCAATAATTGAATTAATCTCATCAATTGGGGTAAAGACCAGCAGGCCGGCAATAACTTCATCCTGATATTTAACCGGCATCCCCACAAAAAGCATTGTCAGCTCAAAGTCTGCGGTGTCCACCTCCCGGGAAATTGTATTCCCCGCAAAAATGGTCTCATAACCGGAAAAAGTTCGCTCCTCATCAAAGGAATAAGGGTAGCTAAACTCCAGGACCCCCTGCTCGTTGATCAGCCAGGCATGTCCGTCATTTAACTCACCGATAATGCTCAACCAGTTAACAATTTCCTGTTTGTTTTCTTCGGCCTTCGAATCAGCCAGGTAATCAATTACCGCCTTACTGTTTTTATTGATCTGAGCTTCTTTCTGTTCTACAAAAAATGTTTTAAAATAGGTGATTACCGAAAAACCAAAGATCAAAATCACAATCATCGTAATCACCAGAAATCTAAAAATTAGTTTAGTAAAAAATGTGTTTTTTTCAAAATTTAATTTCATATTAAATTCACCTTAAACCGGGTATAATTAGATCCTGACCCTGATAGATTAAATTTCTATTTTCAATTCCGTTCGCCTTCATAATTCCTTCAACAGTAGTCGAAAACTTTTGGGCAATTGAGTAGAGATAATCTCCCTGCTCGACCCGATAGACTAAATTTCCTCCTATTCTCCGCAGGGGAATGATCCGACCCATCTCAACTTTATCTATAATCTCTTCCTGCTGCAGATAATCAATTAAAATCTCATCCAGCCGGCCAGCATTTTCAACCTCTTCTGCCTCTTTAAACTCTTCAAAACCGTCTCCTCCAGCAGCCAGCGAATCATTGGTGCCAATTAAATAGTATTCTTCACCTCGAATGAGCTTTGAATTCACTTCAGCCCTTACAATATCATTTTCAAAATTTGAATTCCAGCCAAAAATAATTCTGCCTCCGCTCAGCTGAGGAAAAAAGCCGGCTGTCTCAGGATACTTAGAAACTGCATGCTGCAGACTTTTAAGCAGGGCTGAGCCCTTAATTTTTTTAACAATTACTTCATCTTTGGCCGGAATACTTTCCTTAACATCCCTGACACTGATTAAACCTTTATCAATTGACCTGCTG
>Ga0163225_100461_pt1 | contig 11022 bp, 11 predicted proteins | sample MSEWel2016_04_06_2_FD_113145 | JGI IMG/M metagenome (GOLD analysis project Ga0163225, IMG submission 113145) | Subsurface microbial communities from deep shales in West Virginia, USA - MSEEL Well Study Marcellus 5H_2016_04_06 ... | reverse complement strand
AGCTATTTGACTATGTTAACTGGTATAATAACCACAGAATCCACGGGTCGTTAGATTACCTAACACCTGTTGAATATAGATATTTAATGTTCGATAAAAAATTGTTTTAAAAAGGGTTGACAATCCAGTTTTTTATTTTGTTTTTACTTATTTTTCGTACCAGGTACCAAAAAATATCGACAAAAATTTTCGGTAATTTTAGTTATAACATTTTATACCACGTCCAAAATAGTATAAAATGTTATTAGATAAATTAAATTTTAATAACTGTATAATTTTTTAAAGTACTATGATTATTGTCATGACAGCGAATAGACAAATTTTTAAAATTAAATGCAAAAATATTTAGACTTTTGGAACGGTAATTGCATAATTAATAAATGAGGAGGAAAAGGGATGAATGGTAAATTTAAAAAAATAATTGGTGGTGAAAACAAGAAAAATCCTTTAACAGATCAAGAAATCGCAGAAAAGATGAATTTAAGCAGAGAAAAGATTACTCTACTGAGAAAAGAAAATAATATTCCCTCTTCTAAGGAGAGGCTGAAACCCTTATTAAAAAAAGAGATTAAGAAAATACTGGCTGATAATGGAAATATATCGATAAGACAGCTGACAGAAAAGATCAAAGAACGGGGTTTTGAGGTTTCAAGATATATTGTGAGACAGGAATATAATAAGCTTTCTGAAGAGCAAAGTTGTAGAAAGAATGAAAGTGAAATCAATTCAGAAGCTGATAACTACAGCTTCAACAGCAATTTTTTGACTGATTCTCAGGATTCATTTGCAGAAATTATAGGTGCAGAATTGAGCTTAAAAACACAGATCCAGCAGGCAAAAGCAGCAGTACTCTATCCGCCCCATGGGCTACACACCCTGATCATTGGAGAAAGTGGTGTTGGGAAAAGCTTTTTAGCAGAGCAGATGTATAAATTTGCTGAAAGAAAAAACAAAATAGAAGCAGATAAATTTGTGGTCTTTAACTGTGCTGATTATGCTGAAAACCCACAGCTCCTTTATTCTCACCTCTTTGGCCATAAAAAAGGTTCTTTTACAGGTGCTGAAAAAGATAAAGCTGGTCTGATAAAAAAAGCGGATAACGGCATCCTTTTTCTCGATGAAGTTCACAGGTTATCCAGTGAAGGCCAGGAGATGCTTTTCAATGTTATCGATAACGGGTTTTACAGAAAATTGGGTGAGACTGAAAAGAAAGAAAAGATAAACTTAATGATTATTGCAGCGACAACTGAGGATATAAAATCGAATTTACTTGCTACATTTAGGCGAAGAATCCCACTGATAATTGATCTTCCTCCTCTGAACAAGAGAACATTAGAAGAAAAGCTTAAGTTTATCAAACAATTTATTGCAAGGGAAAGCCGCCAGATAAATCAAAAGATTATTTTGGAATATGAGGCTGCCAGAGCTCTAATCAGCTTCGAACCTGAAAACAATATTGGTCAGCTCGAAAGTAAAATCAAAGAGATATGTGCACGTGCCTATCTTAATTTTATCAGCGGTAAGAGTAAAAGCGTCAGAATAACCCTTGACCTGCTTGATTTAAAAATTCAGCGCAGCTTTTTTGAAGGCAGTGTTAAAAGGGAAGATATCAAAAAACTGATTAAAGATGATATTGTTTTAAGTCCTGAAGCCGAGAAAATAAGCTCCAAAGTTGATTTTAAGAAGACATATAAACTAGATAATGATATCTATAAATATTTAGAAAAAAAGAACAAAGAACTATATTCACTCGGTTTCAGCAAAGAAGAGATAAATAAAAAGCTGAATCAGCTGCTGGCCGAAAAAGTTAAGAGTGTTTTTAATAAGGCAGAAAAAAGCTTTTTTAAAAATGAAGAAATACTGAAAGAAATTGTTTCGGCCGAGGTACTGGATATGGTCAATGATGTATTGGTTATTGTCCACCGAGAGCTGCCGGAGTTTGTTCTTAATCAGCGCTTAAAATATGCGCTGGCTATTCATTTGGATGCAGTGATTGAGAGAATCAAATCAGGTAAGATTATTAAACACCCCGATTTGGGAGGAATAAAGCACTTACATCAAAAATTATATGATATTTCAAAAGAAATAGTTGAATATTTAAATCAGGAATATGCTCTGCAGATACCGGTAGATGAGATAGGATATATTACAATGTATCTTAATTCTGTGCTGGATTCTAAAGATGAAAAAGAAAAGACATCTAAGCCAGGTGTAATAGTTGTTTCACACGGTGGTGTTGCATCAGAAATGCTTAAAGTTTCCAATTGGTTATTAGGTGAGTCAAATGCGGTGGCGGTAGATATGCATCTTGATCAGTCTCCAAATCAGATTTTAGAGAATCTTTTAATCTTAGCAGAAGAAGTCGATCAGGGTAAAGGAATATTGCTGCTGGTTGATATGGGTTCACTTAAGAGTTTTGGTGATATTATTACTGAAAAAACAGGTATTAAAACAAAGGTGATTTCCCGAGTTGATACCGTAATGCTGATGGAGGCTATTAGGTGGTCTAGAATTGAAGATTTTTCTCTAGAAGAACTCTATAAGCGTATTAACAAACAGAAATTTGAATATACAAGGGATAAAAGAGAAAAGATCATTTTAATATACTGTATTACAGGTGAAGGAGCAGCACAGCGAATAGCTGACTATATTAAACATAGGGTTCCCTCTATTACCGATGAGTTTAAACTCCAAACAACAGGATTTTATGATAAAGATTTAAGTGAGTATATAAGTAATTTAAGTACGAATAAAAATATCGCAGCTGTAGTTGGAAACATTGAGACAGATCTTGTTGACAATTTTTATTCAATAGAAGAAATATATTCTGAGAAAGGCTTTGACCAGTTCATTAAATCGGTTGGATTTAGCCACCAGCTTAAAAATGAGTCAAATTTAGAATACCTTTTCGATAAAAATTTAATTTATCCGAATCTTAAAGCTGAAAGTAAAGATGAGATTTTAGATTTTTTAGCAGGGGAATTATATAAAGAAGGTATAGTTGACAGCGATTATCTTCAAGATGTTAAAAACAGGGAAAAATGGGGAGTAACATATGTAGGTAACAAAATAGCAATCCCCCATGCAGAAAGCAGTAAACATGTTAATTATTCGCAGGTTGCTTTGGCCGTTCTCGATGAAGAGATAGAATGGTCAGGTTATATGGCCAAATTAGTATGTTTATTTGCTTATAAAAATATAGATACAGATTATTTTAGAAAATTTTATAAAAAGCTAGAAAATAATTTTGATAGTATTATTAAAGAAAATAATTTAAAATCCATCAAGAGGAGGTTAATAAATGAATAAAATATATATAGATAAAGATTTAATCGAAATAAATTTAGAGGTAATGGATAACAAGGAGGTGATTGAAAAATTAAGTGCAATCTTATTAAAAAAAGACCTTGTCAAAAGCAATTATAAAGATGAAGTTTTAAAAAGAGAAGAAAATTTTCCAACTGGTTTAAATAACGGTTATATAAGTTTTGCCATTCCACATACCGAGGCTAAATTTGTTAATAAGACTGCAATAGCCGTCGCTGTTTTAAAAAATACTGTATCTTTTAAAAAAATGGAAAATAAAAATGAAACACTTGATGTAAAGTTAGTTTTTTTATTGGCAGTAAATGACCCTAATAATCAAGTGAAGGTTCTACAAAAATTAATCGGGGGATTGCAAAAAAAAGATCTAGTTGACTCTATAACTAACAGTGGAAGCAAAGAAGAAATCTTAGATATAATAGATAGAAAGTTTCTTACAAAATTTTAATATAGGAGGAAAATTATAATGATGGAATTTTTAGAAATGATAGAACGAGTATTTAGTACATTTGGAGGACCAATATTTGTTCCAGTAATATTATTTATTATAGCTTTAGCTTTTGGTGTTAAGATAAAAAAGGCTTTTTTCTCAGCTCTTTATGCTGGTATTGGTCTTACAGGTTTTAATTTAATTATAGGATCTTATACCCCTATAATGGTAGATGCTGTCCAGGATATGGTTGAAAATAGTGGTGTTAATCTGCCAGTTTTAGATATTGGCTGGCAAGCTACATCAGTAGTAGCTTATGCTACAAGAGCAGGTATGATATTTTTAGTTTTGGGCCTATTATTTCAATTACTTTTATACATTATAAAATGGACAGATGTTTTCCAACCTTCTGATCTCTGGAATAATTACTCTTACATGGTTTGGGGTTCAATGATCTATTTAATTACTGAAAATATGGGATTAGCACTATTAGCAATGTTTGTCCTCAATCTTTACAGTCTTCTCTTTTCAGAAATGTTAGCCGAAAGATGGTCTAGATATTATAATTATCCCAACTGTACAATTGTTCAACTTCATCATGTTGGTGTAGTTCCATTCGCAATAGTCATGAACTGGATTTTAAATAAGTTAGGTGCAGATAAGATAAAGATTACTCCAAAAGCTCTTCAGGATAAATTAGGATTTATGGGGCAGCCAATTGTACTCGGCTTATTTCTAGGTGCTTTAATTGGTGTCTTGGGTAATCTTGGTTCACTTGGAGCATTAGCATCCTGGGGTCAAATTGCAACTATTGCAATATCTACAAGTGCAGTAATGGCAATATTCCCTAAAGTTGCTGGTATATTTGCTCAGGCTTTTAGTCCACTTACAGAAGCAACCAAAAAAACAGTTAAAAAAGACAGTAAAGCTGGTAAACGTAATATATATTTGGGTGTTAATGATGCAGTAGGTTATGGTGAAGAAGCTACTTTAATTTCTGGAATATTATTAATTCCAATCATGTTTGGTCTAGCTATAATATTACCTGGAAATGAAGTTTTACCCTTAGTTGATCTTATTGCTTTACCTTTTATGGTTGAAGGCTTTGTAGCAATTATGAATGGAAACATATTTAAAGTTGTAGTTTCTGGATCTATTTGGTTTAGTATGGGACTTTATGTAGCAACATATACAGCACCTATGTTTACAAGAATTGCCGAAACAGTTGGAGTATCAATTCCAGCTGATGCACTACAAATTACTAGTTTCGGTATTATAACTAAACCAATTGCAGGGTTAATATTCTTGGCATTTATGAAAGAATTCTGGATTGCAATTGGAGCAATAATAGTTCTTTACTTTGGGTCATATTTCTTATTTAGAAAAAATAAAGTTAAATTCCGTTCTTTCTTAGAGAATCAGGCATTAGGAGAAAAAGAGTAATTAAAATTTAGTTCATTGATTTTAAATAAATACTATAATATCAACATGAAAGGTTGTGGGAAAATTGAGCAAAAAAAAATTTAGAGTATTATCAGTATGTGGTTCTGGTACAGTAAGTTCAACAATGGTAGGAGATAGACTTAAAGATATTCTGGACGAAAAAGGATATACATTAGATATTAATGAAGTTAAACCAACTGAAGTTAGTAGTTATGTTGATCAGGGAGGAGTAGACTTTATCATAGCTACAACAACTGTTTCAGGGGACTATGATATTCCAGTACTAAATGCAGTACCATTTTTAACAGGATTTGGTGAAGAGGAATTTTTAGAGGAACTAATGGAAACAATTAAAGAACTTGAAAATCAATAAATAATAGATACCTATAAAAATTAATAACCATAACAAATAGGTATTAAACTTTTAGGAGGTTCTAATGAAAATAGTTGTTGTAGGAGATATATTCGTTCCAGTAGAAAACATGATTGAAGCAGCTAAAAAATTAAATATTGCCGATAATGATCTTAAGATTGTAGATATAGTATGGGAAACAGACGGGAAAAAAGACTTTCAAAAACGAGCTTTAAATATGGAGGAAAATGGAGCTGAGGCTGAATCAGCTCCTCCCAAGCTCCTTGAAGAAATTAAAGATGCAGATATATTATTAAATCATTTTGCACCAATTAATTCAGAGGTATTGGAAAAAACAGAAAAATTGAAAGTAATTGGTTTATCAAGGGGAGGTTTGGATAATCTAAACCTTAAAATGGCATCTGAAAAAGGAATAGCAGTTTTTCATGTCATTAGAAATGCTCAGCCTGTGGCAGAATTTACCGTCGCTTTGATCTTAGCAGAAACAAGAAATATTGCAAGAGGTCACTGTGCCTTGAAAAATGCTAATTGGAGGCGCAATTATTTAAATGATGAGTATGTTTCGACAATGAAAAATAAAACGATTGGTATCATTGGTATGGGTAATATAGGTAAAGTATTAGTGAAAAAACTTGAGTCATTTGACGTGAATATCATAGCATATGATAAATTTATTACTCAGTCAGACATAGATGCTGAAAATCTCAACGTAAAAATGGTATCTCTGAATGAGTTAGCTGTTGAATCAGATATTGTCACCCTACATTTAAGATTGGTCGAAAAAACTAAAAATATAATAGATGAAAACTTTATTAATAAAATGAAAAAATCTGCTTATCTTATTAATACTGCAAGAGCAGGATTGGTAAAAAAAGAGGAACTAATTAAAGCACTTAAAAACAATATGATTGCAGGGGCAGCACTTGATGTTTTTTGGAATGAACCGATTTCAGAAGATGATTCAATTTTAAAGCTGGATAATTTAACTATGACTCCCCATCTGGCAGGAACAACAGTAGATGCAATACCAGGCTCTCCATTTCTACTTGCTGAAGAGATAAATAAATTTATTAATGAAAATAATAAATCAATGTTTGTAAATAGTGATCAAGTTGAGTTAAAATTATAGATAGTAATCATGAGAGGGGTAGTTAAATGATATTAGAAGAAGAAAGAAAAGAAATTGTCAATTATGGGAAAAAGCTTATTGAATCTGGTCTAACAAAGGGAACTGGTGGAAATATAAGTATCTACAATACAGAAGAAAATTTAATGGCAATAAGCCCAAGCGGAATTAACTATTTCAAGACAGAGCCAAAAGATGTAGTAGTACTTGATCTCAATGGAAATATTGTGGATGGAGACAGAAAACCTTCAAGTGAGTATCCGATGCATAAGATTTTTTATGAAAAAAGAGACGATATAAAAGCAGTAGTTCATGCTCATTCAATTTATGCAACAACAATTTCAACATTGAGATGGGATATTCCTGCATTATCATATCTTGTTCCATTTGCAGGAGGTAAAAAAATACCATGTGCAGAATATGCGACTTTTGGTACAGAAGAACTAGCAGAGAAAAATTATAAAGCTATGGAAGGATACAAAGCCTGTTTGATGGCAAATCATGGACTGCTCGCTGGAAGTGAAGATATTGCGACTGCATTTATGATTGCTGAACAAGTCGAGTTTATTGCTGAGTTATTTTATAGGGCTAAAGCAATTGGTGAACCCACTATTCTTGATGATGCTGAGATGGATCTTATGCTTAAAAAATTCAAAAGTTATGGACAGTAATCTATGATTTGAGGTGTTGAATATTGAAAATAGCACTATTTAATGGGCCGGAAGATGTGATAATCAAGGAAAAAGAGATCCCTGAAGCAGAACCTGGCGAAATAGTAATTCAGAATAAAATAGCACTAACCTGTGGTACAGATGTCAAAACCTTTTTTAGGGGTCATCCATTCTGGGATCCACCTGCCCCATTTGGTCATGAATCAGCTGGAATTGTTCATGAAGTTGGAAAAGGTGTTGATGATTTTAAGGTAGGAGATAGAGTTGTTGCCCATAACTCTGCTCCATGCAATGAATGTTACTACTGTAAGCAGGGTCAGCATTCGATGTGTGACGATATGACCTGGAATCTGGGTGCCTTTGCAGAATATCAGGTTATTCCAGAGAATATTGTTGGCCAAAATGTTTTTAAGATACCAGATGAGATGGAATTTAAAGAAGCAGCTCTAACTGAACCATTTGCATGTGCAGTCTATGGAACTGCGGAATCAAATATTCAATTGGGAGATCTTGTTGTGGTCAATGGAGTTGGGCCGATTGGATTGATGTTCGTTGCCTTAGCGGTAAATAAAGGAGCTCACGTTATCGCAACTGATCTTTCAGAACAAAGACTGCAGAAAGCAAAAAAATATGGTGCAGCCGAATTTATTAATGTTGGAGAAGTTGAGGATCAGGTAAAAGCAGTCAGGGATCTTACCCCAGATAATAGAGGTGTAGATGTTGCTATTGAAGCTGTTGGGATGCCTGAAGTCTGGGAAAAAACAATTAAGATGACTAGAAAAGGTGGCATAGTAAATTTATTTGGAGGACCTAAGCCTGGTACTTCTATTACAGTTGATACAAAACTCCTGCATTATTCACAGCTGACTTTAAAGGGGGTTTTCCACACTACTCCCAAATATGTTGAAAGAGCTTTTAACTTAATTAAAGATGGAGTTATTAAAGCAGAAGATTTTGTAGAAGCAGAATATAGTCTAGATGAGATTGAAAATGCAATCAGATCTCATAAAAAAGGTGAAGTAATTAAAAATAGCATAGTATTTTAAAGTCTAATAAGTGTCAACAAAAAGGAGCGTAGAAAAAATGACTTTCGAGAAAAAAGTAAGCATCACAAATAAAACAGGACTGCATGCACGACCTGTAGCTCAGTTCGTTCAGAAAGCAGGCGAATTTGATTCAGAGATTAATATTATTTTTGAAGGTAAAGAGGTAAATGCAAAAAGTATTATGGGAGTGATGAGCCTTGGAGCCGGACAGGGAAGTGAGATAATCCTTAAGGCAGATGGAGAAGATTCTGAGGATGCACTCCAGGAATTGGTCAGCTTTATAGAAGTAGAAATGCCAAAAGAAGATCAGTAGTTTCTTGTCGGACAATTAGAAATAATTTGAAAAACTTGAAAATTGGCTTGAAGAAAAAAATTGAACTGATCAAAAAAATAGAGGCAAAACAACAATGCGGGCACTGGTCGATGAGATGTATGTATCTAAAACTACAATCTATAAAGCTCTTGATGAAGTTAAAGAATGACTCAACAAACAGAATCTCAAACTTATCCTCAAAAAATATTATGGACTTAAAATCAAGGGGAAAGGAAAAATTGAAGAAAGTCATTTGCCAGTATGCTTTTACAATTTAATAATAGTAATCAATTAAATAGAATTGCAGAAGCAGCTTTTAAAGTAGTTAAGACAGAATCTGCGGGTCGTTAGATTACCTAACACTTGTTGAATATAAATATTTAATATTTAAAAAAATGTTGTAAAAAGGGTTGATAATCCAGTTTTCCCCAATTGTTCAATTGCCTTAACAAAATCAACTTCAATGCTATTTTTTATTTCTTTTTTTATTTCAAATTTCATAAATATACTCGTTTTGCTGCATTTCGTCTAACATCTTTGGGATTCGCGGTGTGCCCGGTGTCAAAAACCTGCTGGTGCAAAATTTGCAATCATACTTGCATTTTCATATCCATGATTATTTAACCTGCAAGCTTTATGACAGAAGGCATGGCGTCAATCCCATGTTAGACGATGGAGCCCCTTTTCTCAAAAGCTGATCTATTATTCTAAATAACATTTTTTTGGATTTGCGGGAGTTGACTAATCGATATATTCGCCACGATATCGGTGTTTGTCAAGAAAGTTGTCGCATTTAGTTAAAAATTTCTTTGAATACCACTCCTGCAAAAGCTCATTTAAGAGCTCTGCTGATTGAGATATTTTTCTACTTCAGCAGTATCCATTGGATTTAAAGTTACATATTCTGGCTGGATCCAATCTCTAATATCTCCTGACCATCTTTCTGGATGTTCTGCTTTAGCTTTTAAATATGTTTCAGTTCTCTTTTTCAGGATCTCTATATCAAGCCCATAATGTCTCTGGTAGGGCGTTACTAATTTAATTCCGCTATGTAAATGCTGTTGATTATACCAGCGGACAAACTCAGCTACCCATTCTCTGGCTTAATTTAGGTCTTTAAAGCCTTTGTTAGGATAAACAGGTCTGTATTTTCATTGTCTTAAATAAAGACTCAGAATAGGGGTTGTCATTACTTACTCTTGGTCTTGAAAAAGAACTCTGTACTCCCAGTTTTTCAAGTGTTGCCAAAAATGTTGCTGCTTTCATTGGACTGCCATTATCAGAGTGCAGTACCAGTGGTTTATCATTTGCCGCTATTCCTTGTGCTAAAGCAGCCTTTCTGATCAGTCTTTTAGAGTATTCAGCGTTTTCTGTTTCCCAGACTTCATAGGCTACTATCATTTTGCTAAACATATCAACTATCAGATAGAGCTTAAAGAAACTGCCTTTAATCATCGCATTCAGCCAGGTGATATCCCAGGTCCAGACCTGACCCAGAGCAGTGGCAATATGAGTAGGAGCTTCTCGTTTTGCAGGTTCTTTACTTTTAGCTCGATGAGTATTCATTTTTTCCTCATCTAAGACTCGATAAAAGGTGGATTCTGAAGCAATATATTTACCCTGATTAGCCAGTTTAGGAACAATTTGAGAAACTGGTAAGTCTGCAAATTATTTGCTGTTTGAAACTTCAACTATTTCTTTTCTTTCAGCTTCAGTTAACTTGTTTTTGGGTTCTGGTCTTTCGGCCAGTGGCCGCTGATCTTCTTTAACAGCACCATCTTTAGACCATCGTTGATAGGTCCTCTGTAATATATTAAGCTCTTCACAGTCTTTAAATTTTCTGCAGCCGTTTGCATGTGCTTCATCAATTAGTTCTACTGCTTTTTTGCGATCTGAAATTTCTATTAGTCGTACTCTGGGTCCCTCAGTCGAGTAGATCGGTAAAATTTCATTACAGTCTCTCACAGATCCATACGTGACACTCTCGCGTCATACAGTTCCTATTATCCAGTCATTGGTAATACACCAACATCCCAATGTGAAAATAAATTGAGTTGTTCTTTAGCAATTTTATTTAAAAGCTTCCATGCTTTCATCTTTTTTGTTTTTAGTTTATCAAACTTTCTGATAACTTACATAACAAGATGATTATTCATATAAATGTAATACTTTCCACCACTTTACAACTTTTTATCATGCAGCATCCCTGAATGAAATAAAGCTGTGCAAACAATCCTTTAAATTCCCATAAATTTTGGTATTTTCGAAGTCTGATACGAAACTGCCTAAAATTAGT
>Ga0163225_100456_pt1 | contig 11138 bp, 12 predicted proteins | sample MSEWel2016_04_06_2_FD_113145 | JGI IMG/M metagenome (GOLD analysis project Ga0163225, IMG submission 113145) | Subsurface microbial communities from deep shales in West Virginia, USA - MSEEL Well Study Marcellus 5H_2016_04_06 ... | reverse complement strand
TTTTTGTTGGTGCGCATAAAATCCAATGCAGGTAAAAGAACCGAGTCATGGCCGTTTTCCTGCAAAAAGAAATTAAACAAAGCTGTTGTGAGTAATTCGCCCTGTGCCAGCACAGATTTTTCCTCAAAAACAGTAAAGACATCTTTGGTAAAAGACTTGACGTAATCGAAATGCGACTTCACCAACTCAAATCCTTTATGCCTGAACTCTTCCTTATTAAAAAGTTCCTTAACAGTATCTACATAGCCACGCTCCAGCCGATTAATCACTTCGTTGGCACCATCGTAGTTCTTCTTGTATAAATAATTTGCAATTTCAACAAGACTGTTGGTTGTTCCCGACATTGCGGAAAGAACCACAATTTTCCGATCGGAACCGGTTACAAGATCCGCAACCTCCCGCATTCGTTGTGCTGATCCTACCGATGTTCCGCCAAACTTTAGTACTTTCATAACTATAATATTTTCAGAATGTGTGGAAGCCGAATAATGATTTACTCAATTGCTTTGTCGGAAAAACATTTCCTTTGAGAATTGTACCGAAACAATTTCGATTAAAAATTGTCAACTTATTTCATTACAACCCCTAACTGATGACAATTTAATCATTTTTGCCGGCTGCAAAGTTATAAATTTTAACAAAACAGACCTAACAGGCTAACAATTTCGTTTACAACCGATCGCTTTCCCGGATACAGAAACCTGTTTCAGAGTTTTTTTTCATCCATATCAGGCATGTGAATCTCTATCAATTTACATTTGTCTGAAGCATTAATAATAAATTCCTTTAAATCGGCAGGTATCAAAACAGTATCTCCTGTTTGGAGTGATTCCCGCTGATTATCGTGGTAAATAATTTCAGCATTTCCCTCCACACACATCAATATCACAAAAGAGTCGAAGTTGTAAATATCCTTTTTAAGTTCGTGACCATGCAACTCAATCAGACTGGTAACAAAGTATGGAGATTCAACGATGGGGGTCATCTCATTTTCCCTGGATTCATACCGAGTCCGAAACTCTCCCCCGCCTGAAAAATCAATAGCATCCAGCGCCTGAGCTGTATGTAATTCACGGGAATTACCATCCGCATCCCGACGGTCGAAATCATATATGCGATAGGTCACATCAGAGGTTTGTTGAATTTCGGCAAGTAAAATACCTTTACCGATAGCATGAACACGTCCTGCAGGGATAAAGAAAACATCACCCGGCTCCACCTCATGGCTGGCAAGCAAATCATCCAATTTATTGCTTTCAAGCGCTTTCAGGTATTCTTTCTTATCGGTATCTTTTTTAAATCCGCTGATAAGCCGGGCTCCCTTGTCCGCCTGCATCACATACCACATCTCAGTTTTCCCCAACGAATTGTGTCGTTTCCTGGCCAGAGTATCGTCAGGATGCACCTGAATGGAAAGCACATCATTGGCATCGATAAATTTTATAAGCAACGGAAATTCATTCCCGTACTTTTCAAAAACCTTATCTCCTACCAATTCAGACATATAAATTTCCATCAGTTCGTTCAGCGAATTCCCTTTCAGGAAGCCGTTGCTCACCACAGAAACATCGCCCGGAATCCCGCTCAACTCCCAGCTCTCGCCGATGTCGGAAGCAGTTCCGGTATCTTTTCTCAAAACAGTATTTAATTTGGTTCCGCCCCATAATCTCTGTTTCAGAATGGGTGCGAATTTTAACGGATATAGTTTTCTTTCCATAACTTCATTCTGTATTTTAAGTTTTCACATTCTAACTGTACACAATACTCCTTGATCCCGAAATTCCGGATTGCAAATAGCTGATAATTATTTTATTACAAAATCAGGGAACCAGACCGCAACTCTATGATAATAAAAACTCTGCGTCATTGCGTCTCTGCGTTTAAGCTTTATTCAACGGATTATTGATATCCAAAACATACTATGAAATGCAAATATACCAATAGAATATCGGATTGTGGAAATACAAATAAAAAACAAAATGCTTGTGAGAATAATTCGACCAAAGAAAATTTTCACCATCCGTCTGATACTCTTTCCGCGACCATCCGGCCAGGACAAAAAAAGCAATGATTATTCAGTCATTATGGTTACCTTTCCGAAATTGGGTTGGCGAGTCCAACTCCAAGACAATAAGTCACTGGCCACCGAAGAATCTTTAGCTATTAGAATAAATTGGGTTCCCGACAACCCGGAGCCGGCTGTTTCACTATCAGTGACAGCATCCCCAAATGCCTTGAAATCAGGAGCTGTTATTCTTTTAGTCAGAAAATTTATTATCAAACCAAAAAACATCATAATTTTGCAAAAAAAAATGCGAATTACCGAAGCTTCATTTCTTACCAGCAGTGTCGATCCCAAAAATTGCCCTGCGCCCAACAAGCCCGAGTATGCATTTATAGGGCGCTCCAACGTAGGAAAGTCATCGCTTCTGAATATGCTCTGTAATCGCCGGAAACTGGCAAAAATATCAGGAACCCCCGGAAAAACAAGACTTATCAATCATTTTCTCATCAACAACAGTTGGTATATGGTTGATTTGCCCGGATATGGATATGCCAAACTTTCAAAGACCGAAAGAGAGAAATTCAAAAAAATGATTGACCAATATCTGACAGAACGTCCTAATCTTGCCAATCTTTTTGTATTGATAGACAGTCGTCATGCCCCCATTCAGTCGGATCTGGAATTTATGCAATCCATTGGCTCCAAAGGCATTCCCTTTGCCATCGTTTTTACCAAAACCGACAAACTCAAACCCGAACAATTAGAGGTCAATATTTCCAATTACAAGGACAAGCTTTACGAGGAATGGGAAGAATTACCCCCCTTGTTTTTTACTTCCGCTACCACACGACAGGGTCAGGAAGAAGTTCTTGCGTATATTGAAGAAATAAACAAAAGCCAGGGTTGAAGTATTACTGAGTGTAGTATAAAAAGGTATATTTTTGCCAAAAATCAAGGCTTTGAAAATTTTTGTGCCGGAGTTAACCTTCTGTTAATGAGGATCCAAAAATTGGCAATAACGAAGAGTTTGGCAATAAAGATGCTTTTTAGACCGGACTCATTCCTTTAAAACAATAAGTAGTACTTTAGTAAGAGATTACAATTAAAACAGGTAAGTTTTCTTATCTTTGCACACAAAGCTGCAATAAATATAACTGATAAACAGGACTTTAAATGCCACCTAAAGCACCAATCAAACTTTTTTCGGGCACCAACACCCGATATCTTGCCGAAAAAATCAGTCTTTGTAATGGAAGAGAACTGGGAAACATCAATCTGACACACTTTAGTGACGGAGAATTCACCACTGCTTATGAAGAAACCATAAGAGGGTCGCATGTTTTTCTGATTCAATCCACCTTTCCGCCATCGGATAATCTTTTTGAATTATTGATGATGATTGATGCTGCCAAACGGGCATCGGCTTACAAACTGGTTGCTGTAATGCCTTATTTCGGGTTTGCACGCCAGGATCGAAAAGACAAACCCAGAGTAGCCATTGGTGCCAAATTGGTAGCCGATTTACTGACTACTGCAGGGGTTGACCGTGTAATAACCATGGATTTACATGCCGACCAGATTCAGGGTTTCTTTAACATTCCGGTGGATCATCTTTATGCCAGCAGCATTTTTGTCCCCCATATCCGCAAACTAAATCTTGATAACCTGGTAATTGCATCGCCCGATGTAGGAGGCTCAAAAAGAGCCAATACCTATTCAAAATTTCTGGATTCCCCAATGGTTATTTGTCACAAACACCGGTCAAAAGCCAATGTAATCGATGAAATGAGAATTATTGGAGATGTGGCAGGGAAAAATGTAATAATTATTGATGACATGGTGGATACAGCCGGAACCTTAACAAAGGCTGCCGACATGATGTTTGAACAGGGAGCCACCAGCGTTCGTGCTTTTGCCACTCATCCGGTACTTTCGGGTCCGGCATACGAAAACATTGAAAAATCCAGCATTTGCGAGATATTTGTAACTGACTCCATTCCTTTAAGAAAAAAATCACCCAAAATAAAAGTGCTTTCCGCAGCTCAGTTGTTCGCAGATACGATTGATAAAGTTTACAATTACCAGTCAATAAGCACACAATTTGTAATTTAATTATTACCTTTGCGGCCGCCAAAACGGCATAGTGTGATGGGAGATTAAGGTTTCACATTACAATCTTAATTTTGAGTAACACATTCAAAAACAAAAAGATGAAAACAATCGAACTGAAAGCTGCCAAGCGCGAGAATCTTGGAAAAACAGCAACCAAACAACTTCGTAAAGAAGGCAAGGTACCTTTGGTACTTTACGGTGGAAAAGAAACCATCCATGCAACAGCTCTTTTGAAAGAGTTTAATAAGCTGATTTTTACTCCCGATGTTCACCTTGTAAAACTGAATATCGACGGAACTGTTCATGACGCAGTCATTCAGGATGTACAATATCATCCGGTTTCTGATGATGCAATGCATGTGGACTTCCTCCAGGTTTTCGAGGATAAGCCTGTTGTAATTGAAATTCCTGTTAAAACCAAAGGTTTGGCTGCCGGAGTAAAAGCCGGTGGTAAACTAACCATTGAAAAGCGCAAGCTTAAAGTCAAAGGTCTGGCAAAAGATCTGCCTACTCAACTTGAAATTGACATTACCAATCTTGGACTTGGTAAAGGCATTCAGGTGGGTCACCTCGACTTTAAAAACCTGGAGTTGCTTAACAACAAGAATCAGGTGGTTGTATCTGTTAAGCTTACAAGAGCTGCACGTGCTGCAGGAACAACTGGAGAAGAAGAAGCATAGTCGTTCAACCATATTTCAAAAGCCTCCATATTTCAATATGGGGGTTTTTGTGTTTATGAACCAGGGGGTTGTAATAAAATAAGGATATAGTTTAAAGTAGCGTTTTTTCATGAGAGATTGCTTCGGGCATTGCCCTCGCAATGACGGAAACTTCCGGTGACAGAGAAGAGGTTGGCAGATGGCAGGGCGGCTTCTTGGCCCTGCCATCTGCCAACCTCTTCCATATAAAAGTGAAAGGGCGTCATTGCGAGGGCTTGGCCCGAAGCAATCTCTAAAAATACATACGCGACTATAAACTTAAGCCTAAAATAAACTGAAGTTTTTATTTCCACACAACCCCTACCCCGTCTCTGATTTAAAATTTTTACTTTTGCACAAACAGTTTTTGCAGGAAAACGCCAAATATTGAGTTAGTAATGACTTTGACAAATTCCGAATCAAATTTCAGTAAACCGGAAACTTCCTTGCAGACACCAAACAAAAGAAAATCGAATGGGGCTTTTTCAAAAAATAAAACATCTGCTGCAACCGGCAGAAAAGCAATCGGACAATACCGTGAAATACTTAATTGCAGGACTTGGAAATATAGGCCGGGAATATGAACACACGCGGCACAACATTGGTTTTGACATTTTGGATGAACTGGCTAAACAGGAAAATCTGAAATTCGAAGACCGCCGCTATGGAAATGTAGCAGATTTTAAATTCAAAGGTCGCACCTTTGTGTTACTAAAACCCGGCACTTATGTCAATCTTAGTGGAAAGGCCATTAACTATTGGATGAAGCAGGAAAAAATCCCCCCTGAAAGATTACTGGTGGTGGTGGATGATCTGGCCCTGCAGTTTGGAACCCTCCGTCTGAAAGCCAAAGGCAGCGATGCCGGTCACAACGGTCTTAAAAATATTAACCAGGTGCTGGGACATAACCAGTATGCGCGACTAAGATTTGGCATCGGGGACAATTATTCGCGGGGCCGTCAGATAGATTATGTGTTGGGCACCTGGAACAAGAATGAAAGCGCAGAATTGCCGGAAAGACTTGAAAAAGCCATCGAAATTATCAAAGGTTTTGGAACCATAGGACTGGCACAAACCATGAGTCAGTACAACAATAAGTAACCTGTTATGAACTTAACTGAAAGCGTACGCATCGATAAGTATTTGTGGGCCGTAAGATTGTTCAAAACCAGAAGTCTGGCTGCCGAAGCCTGTAAAAAAGGAAGAGTTATTATCGACGAACAACCGGTCAAGTCGTCCCGGGTTATTCGTCGGGGCGATAAAGTAAGCATAAAAGTACCTCCGGCAGTAAAGACCTATAAAATACTGGATTTATCAGAAAAACGAATGGGTGCAAAGTTGGTTCCGGATTATTTGGAAGATATCACCCCAAAAGAGGAACTTGACCTGTTGGATATGGCCAGAATGACACAAAAACTGAGCCGTCCCCGAGGAACAGGACGTCCCACAAAAAAGGACCGGCGCGATTTGGATAACCTGAAAAACGATCTCGATTAAACCATTATTCCCATTCAGACCATGATTATATCAAGACATAAAAAGAACAATGACATTGCCGGCTACATACTATATATGTGGCAAATAGAAGACCTGATCCGGGCATCGAACCTCGACCTGGCCATTATCCGAAAAAATATCATTGAGCAGTATGAGCAACCCGAAGAAGTAAAGAAAGAACTGGAAGAATGGTATGAAAACCTGGTGACGATGATGCGAAATGAAAAAAAGGAACAATCGGGACACTTGCAGGCTATCACCAATACCGTAAACGATGTAAACCGGTTGCATGTAACGCTCATGCATTCGCCCAAAGAAATGGCCTATCAACAACAGTTCATGAAAGCCGTCCCCCTCATCAAAGAGCTGGAATCCAAAATGAAACCACAGCCCAGGCACGACATAGAATTGATGCTTTCGGCCATGTACAATGCTTTTGTTCTGAAACTTCAGGGGAAAGAAATTTCAAAAGGAACCAATGAGGCTTTAAAAGTTTTTGGGAAAACACTTTCCATGCTTTCGGCCAAATACAGAGATGACCAGAAAGGAGAACTCAATCCTGAATAATGGTGCAGGAGCCACGCCGCCCAAACCACTTGTAACGATTATTGGCAACCAACCGATATCCGGCTTTTATCCATGAATCGGGAAAAATCCTCAGTAAACGATACAAAAAAAACGGGAACGAGCCGCCTCGCTTCAAAATGTACAGAATGGCTGGTGCCCCGGAAAGCGAAATTTCATTTTCTATAACCACCACCTCATCAAGTTCACCGGATGAATATCCAAATGAACTCAAAAGCTCTTGCCCCTTCTCCGATTGCATGGCTTCAAGCTGAATCTTTCCGTCAAATCTTTTTTGAAGCCGTCGGGCAAACCCGCTACACAGAACACAAAATCCATCAAAAAGAACAATCATTACAGCAGGCATATAAAAGGGATTAAACGAATTAGAAAACCATATTGGCAGTTAAGGATTTTGAGTTTTATCTACACCGAAAGAGTTGAAAAACCAATATATTAATTCCGTTACAATAAAAAAAGTCGGACTACAGCCATGAAAATCAGGCCATGTCCAACAGATTTACAATCCGGGTTCCTCATCCGTTCCATGACAGGTGTCGTCATCCGACTCCCTCTCACTACAAATGTTTTCACCGGGTGCAACAAAAAACTCCTCCGGATCTTTTACAAATCCGCTATTTGGGGAAACCCCATAAAGAAAGTCCCGGTCAAAAAGCCTTTTTGAACAATACAACTTTTCAAATCTCACCATAAGCAAAAGGTTTTTTGAAAGTCTGTTTGCCAGCCTTCAGGTTTCACATAAAAAAGAACGTTGGGACAATTTAAGACAATCCCATCCTAAAAGCAACAGCCTAATGCGCTAAAATGTTCAATAAATCAAAACTGAAAGGCTATAGTTTAAAGTAGCGATTATTTCATTAGAGATTGCTTCGGGCATAGCCCTCGCCATGACAGAACTTATCGATAACGGAGAAGAGGTTGGCAGAAGGCAGGGCGGAGAAGCCACCCTGCCTTCTGCCAACCTCTTCCATAAGAAAGTGAAAAAGCGTTATTGCGATTCCGATGAGGCACGTGATCGGGAGAAGCAATCTCAAAAAATATATACCCGACTGTTAACTATTGCCAACTGGAATTGTAAAGCTTTGAAAGCAAAACTATTCAATAACAATATCAACACGTCTGTTGACCATTTTTAATCCACGAGGAGACAATTCTGTAACAGGCGACAATGGGTTTTCTTCCCCCAAAGCCTCTATCTTTATTCTGCCGGGATCTATTTCCAGTTGATGGACAAAGAACTCTTTCACAGCCAGACAGCGTTCCCGACTAATTTCCAGATTGCCCTGTCCATCACCCTCAGAATCTGAGTAGCCGTAAAGAGTTAGCATTTTTTTATCATCGTTAATCAGTTCAACAGCTATCCGCCCCATCAACAACTGGTCGGCCGGACTAAACCGGCGAAACTGTCCTGAAGGAAAAAATATACTCTTAACATTGTATTGATCGTAAACAATCCGAAGGGTTTCAGTAATAACAACAGAATCCTTGTCAATAGGACGATTGGCTTCGTAAAGCGCGATGTCATCCTCCAGTTGCCTGATTTCATCCGTCAAAGGATCTTCCTGTGGTCGTCCGAACACATCCATACCTTCTGCTCTGTAAGTCCAGCGCATGTGGCGTCTGCTTTTCTTCCCAAATTTATAACTGACATTTAAAGCAGTGTAAAGATAACGGTCATTGGTGGCACCTGTAAGAATATTATCCAACCGGTCGGATGCGGAAAATCGAAGAACACTCTCCAACCCCACATCAAAACTGTTGCTGACTCTATACATCACGCCCGCTCCAAAAGGCAAAACAATATCGGTCGTTCGGGAAGTTTTCTTATCAGGATTGTTCACATCATAACCCAAAACCACATAATCGGAGCTTGAACTATCGTACAGCTGACTTCTCTGAACCACCTCACCCGTTTGGGTGTCGAACAACCGGCTTCGAAAAAGAGTGGCCCCGACTCCGATTTTCAGATAATAATTCCATTTATCATTGATTGGCCCAGGAAGAGCAGACATCTGATTAATAATGGCAATTCCGTTAATGGAAATATCCATCAGGTCTCCCCGAAAGCCATACGAACCTTCCTGTCCAAACATATCACTTTGTAGATATTGTAATTCAAAAGCAAAAGCCGGAACCAGATGTTTGGTAATCCACAGCGAAGGGCCGAAATCAATTTCCCGGTCGGGAAACAAACTGTATCCACGTTGATCTGCATACATAAAAACAGGCCCGAATCCAGCTGTCACAGACCAGGAGTTATAGCTTTGCCCAAATGAATAAATCATATCCGGAGTCAAAACCATCAATGAATCACGACGTTTCTGACCTTCAGTCACAAACGAAAAGCACAAAATGAATATGGAGATAAGAAAAATTCTCATTCTAAAGATTTTTGCTGATTTCACCCCTCCCTCTGTTCGCATCATTCGTCAACCTTTGGTTGCCTGAGGAGGAAAATATCGACTCTCCGGTTAACCATATGAACACCACGGGGTGCAAGTTTCTTAGTATCAGAAAGCAAAACACTTTCCCCGTTTGGTTCGGTTCGGAACCGACTTTCATCCAAACCATAATCATTGACCAAAACATCAACCACTGCCTCGCAACGTCGCTGGCTGAGCCTGACGTTATAATCATCGGAACCCCTTTCATCACAATAACCCTGGATAAGAACTTTTTCTTCAGGATGCTCTTTCATAAAACGAGCTACAATAGCGATAATCTTATGTGAATCAGGTTTAATATTGGATTTGTCGAAATCGAAAAATACAGACGCAGCAAGGACATTGCGATATTCAACCGTTTCCCGATAAATAAATGAAGTATCTGCAACAGCCGAATCGTTGGCAGCTATTTGCTCCAAACGCTGACGCAGAGAGTCAAGTTTCTGAGCATTGGGATCCAGACCCCTGTCGCGCTGCCATCCCATATTAAAGTCCTTATAGGTCCACAGAGCATGACGCTTGTTCTTTTTCCCGAGTTTGTAGGTAACGGTAACAGCAGCCGACATATAAGAATCATTGTCAGCCCCGGTAAGATTTACATCCAGATTGTCCTGACTCAGATTTCGTAAAGTAAGTTCAAAACCCACATCAAAACTTTTGTTTAGGCGATAATCAATCCCCATACCGATGGGAACCACCATTTCACTTCCCCGATCGGTTTCTTCTTCCGGGTTATTTTTGTCATATCCGATGGCCAGAAAATCATCATCGGCCCAGCCGTAAGGACGAGGATACCCAGGCGTTCCGCCATGAACATCGCCAACGGTAATCCATTCTCCGGTTTCCAGGCTTCTCTGACGTGCTCTGAAATAATTGAGCCCCAGTCCGATTTTTCCGTAGATATTTAGCCGGTCACGTATGGGCCCGAAAAGCACCAATTGATTGATACTCAAATTCAGGTTGAGGGTAAGATCATAAAAATCCCCTTCAAAATAACGAGAGTTTTTTTCCCCGTACATATCTGCCATCAAAAACTGGGCATCCACAGACCAGGGGCGCCCCAGTTGCTTACTGAGAATAAATAAAGGCCCGAAGTTCCAATTCTGAGAAGGGAAAACAGAATAATCAACCACATCGGTATAATAGATTAGCGGGCCAAATCCGGCAGTTACGGACCATGTATTGTACTTCCTTTCAGGGTTGTATATCTGCTCCTCTTCCAGATTGTAAAAATCAATCTGTTGTGCATTTATTGAGGTAATAACAAGTCCGGATATAAAAATCAACAGTAAAGTTTTTCTCATCCCCCTGGTTAGATTAAGTAAATTAGTCAGTAGCCTGTAGAAAATTTTATTCCGGCACAGGCAACCAACAAACAAGTTATGATTTAAAGCAACAAAGCACCCCCTTAAATTAAGGCACTCAAAATTTCCTAATATACCGTCAAATCTAAAGGAATAAAAAACCAAGGTAAAGAATTTTTTTACCAACAATAAGTTAACGTAGATTAATGGAGACTTTTGTTACAAAAATCAGCTGCCCGAAAACGAAAATATATCGGCTATAAGAATTTGTCCTTTGACCTTCGGATTCTTTAAAAAAAGGGCTCGTCACAAATATGAGTACCTATTTTAGATATTTTATTCATTCACAACAAATATTTCTAACAATCACTAAGGGATTGTGCCGAAATAACTTGACGCTTTAAACTTGTTCTTTTGCCCTTTAACTTCCTTGAAAATCCATTAAATAGCCCGCTATTCGCAGTATTTTCAAGTCGGTAAAGAACAAAATAAC
>Ga0163225_100455_pt1 | contig 11178 bp, 9 predicted proteins | sample MSEWel2016_04_06_2_FD_113145 | JGI IMG/M metagenome (GOLD analysis project Ga0163225, IMG submission 113145) | Subsurface microbial communities from deep shales in West Virginia, USA - MSEEL Well Study Marcellus 5H_2016_04_06 ... | reverse complement strand
TTTCCGCAAGGAGGCAGCCCGCCCCCCTGCTCCGGCACATCATATGTCGGAGACGGGGGCAATGGGGCTGAGCGGAGTGTGCGGGGCGGGAGTGTTTTTTCAGAAAAAGAGTTCTCTCTGGATAGGGTACTCTGGAAAAAGCAGGATAACCGGGAAGAACATAAAAGACCGGGGATGGGGATTAAAAACCTCCCCGGATCGTGCCATTATTTTTCCGCACAAAATATTAGTTTTTATAGGGGGCAGACCCCGGTTTCGGGCTGTAGGTCGCATCGCCTTTTCCTCTGACCGCATGGGAGAAGAGCGCCAGCGGGATACCCCTCTGGAAAGAGTGGAGGATTGGAGGTTCCAACCCCTTCATTCATTCAGATGCACAAATGAGAGGATGATTCCGCCATCTGAAGATGAGAGGAGGAGCCGATCATCTTCAATCTCATACGCCTTCATCCCGGGCAGGAGTGAGAAGTACCTGCTCTCCTGATCCATCACAGCCTCGGGCATGCAGTAGACCAGTGTGTGGATCGGCGGCTCGATTGTCAGTGTCCCGTCATCATTGACCTGGTATGCTGCCGAGTAGCTGTTGCAGCCGCCGGTGCCGCCGACAGATCCCTCACCAAAGACAGCGGTGACTGCCCGGTCCGGAAGAACCTCCGATTTCGTTCCATTTTCCGTGATGGATTCGAGCATCCATCTGCCACTCTCAAGCGTTATTTCTGTGGGTTTCTGGCGGAAGAAGAGCCTGGCATCCCCCTCTTCATCAAAGAGGGTGAGTGAATCAGCTACGATCTCAAAACGTGAGATCTCGCCGAGCATGGCAAGGTAGCGCTGTTCCTGATCCATTACGCCTGCTTCACCACAATGCATCTTCGTCGATCCGATTCCACTGATTGCGATCTGATCGTCTGCGACCTCATATGATCCAAAGTACCGGTTGCAGCCGGCAGAGCCGCTGAGGGCATCCTCATCAAAGGAAAGGGAGATCGTTGTTCCGCTCAGAAGTGATGACACGGTTCCATCCTTTGATCCAAAGGTATCAAGCTCCCATGCTGTTCCCGGCAGGGCAGAGGCAACAGGTGCCTTCTCCGGAACCTTCGTAAAGATCAGGCTCCGCACCCCCTCCCCATCAAAGAGCGTTAATGTATCGCCATCAATCCGGACCGATGCCACATCACCAAGAAGGGAGAGGTACAGCTGCTCCTGCTCCATCACACCCGCCTCTCCGCAGTACATTTCTGTGGAGCCGATCCCCCCGATTGCGATCCTCTCCCCATCGAGGGTATAGCTGCCGAAGTAGTGGTTGCAGCCGGCAGATCCGCCGAGGCTCTCCTCATCGAAGGCGAGAGTGATCGTTGTTCCCTCAACCAGGTTCACCGAGGTGATCGCAATCGTCGTCAGTTCCCATTCTGTTCCCAAAAGAGCGGGAACGGCTGTGCCATCCGGTGTTTCAGAGACACACCCGGCAACCGCAAGGCATGCCAGAAGGAAGAGGCATACAGATACTGGAAGTACTTTCATAGTATCTGATAGAACAGTGAGGAAGAAAAGTTCATCGTAAGCTTCAACTTTTTTCGCATCAATAAAAAGCCCGTTTTCCCAAAAATACGGAGATACAACAGAGAGAACAACTCACTCCGGTCCGTCCTGAGCAAAACGTGGCAGAAGATGCCTCTCCATCCACGAAAATGATGCATCAAGAAAAAGGGCAATCCCGATTGCAGGCAGGGCACCGGAGAGCATCTTCACCATATTCACCCCGGCAAGACCCTCAAAGACGAGGGAGCCGAGTCCGCCGCTCCCGATCATCGCGGTCAGGATCGCGACACTGTTTGCCAGGATCGCCGCAAACTTCACCCCTGCAAAGATGGCGGGATAGGCATTGGGGAGCCGGACATACCGGATGATCTCCCATTCCGAGAGGCCGAGTCCCTCCGCCGAGGCAACAAGCGCCGGATCAACAGATGATAGACCGATCCAGGTATTCTTGATGATCGGGAGAAGCGCCCGGAGGATGATCGCAACAATTGCCGGCCAGAACCCGATTCCAATAAGGGGAACCACAATCGCCACAACCGCCAGTGTCGGGACCGCCTGCATCAGGTTTGCCAGCGTCATCACGATCTTCTGGAGTGTCCTGTTATATAACGCAATGATGGCAAGAGGAATGCCAAGGGCAATACTCACAAAGAGTGCGGTATAGGCAAGAATGATATGCTGGATGATCGGGGTCAGCAGGAGATCGCTCACCATGATCCAAACCTCCTCTTCAGCGAAGCCTCGATCCAGCCGGCGGCACCATCCAGGATCACCGCAAGGATCCCGACCCAGATCCCGGCAACAAAGATGATATCCGGCCGGATCAGGTTGATCCCGGTCTGGAGTGGGGCACCAAGCCCTCCGGCCCCGAAGATACCGCCGAGTGTCACGATCCCCATCGTGAAGACGATCGCGATCCTGATCCCACCGGCAATCATCGGGAATGCCAGCGGAAACCTCACCTTCAGGAGGATGAATCGTTCAGAAAGACCCATCGCCCGGCCCACCTCAAGCAGTTCAGGACTGACAGAGATGAGGCCGGTATAGGTGTTCCGTGCGATCGGGAGGATCGAATAGAGGACACAGGCGATGATCGTCGGTACAGTGCCGATCCCGGCAAGAGGGATGAGCAGGACGAGGAGTGCGATATCGGGGAATGTCTCGACGGCGTTTAAGGTGGAGAAGACAGGAGGAGCATACCGTCTCCGCCGGTAGATGAGGAGACCGATTACAACACCCGCCGCGATCGCAGAAAGCAGTGCAATTAAGAAGATAGAGAGATGCTCGATCGTCCGTTCAGTAAGGTTGTAGGTGATCCAGACTCGTGCGATATCATTCATCACCTGAAAAACCCTCTTCAGACAAGCCTGCTGATCAGATCATCCGGCAGAAGCAGCCCTGCCGGCTCACCATCATCCATCACAAGACCCAAAGAGACGGAGGCTGCCTTCATCTCTTCAAGTGCAGAGAGGAGAGAAGCATCCATGGAGAGGAAGAATGGCGGATCTGTTGCTTCCAGAACCGTTTTCACCTCATCCCTCATCCGGAGAAGGGTGGCAAGCTGCACAACCGAGAAGGAGGAGTTCTCATCCCTGACAACAGCGACCTTTGATCCGCTTTGTATCATCATCCCGATTGCCGACTGAGCCGGCATATCTCCGGATAATAATGAAGGAGCAGGAACCATCATATCCGACACGGTGAGTGACGCAATATGCCAGAAGAGCTGATCTGATCCGACCAGATTTGAGACCATCGCGTCTGCCGGATTGAGAATGAGATCCCGGGGAGTACCGAGCTGGACGATCTGCCCTTCATGCATGATCGCGATCCGATCACCCAGCCTGAATGCCTCATTGATATCATGGGTCACAAAGACGATAGTCTTGCCAATATCCTCCTTGATCCCGATGAACTCGTCCTGGAGCTGCCTCCTGAGAAGCGGATCAAGCGCCCCAAACGGCTCGTCCATCAGCAGGAGGGGAGGGTTCATCACAAGGGCACGGGCAAGACCGACCCGCTGCTGTTGCCCGCCTGAAAGCTCCTTTGGATACCGGTCCATGAACTGATCCGGTGGGAGATGGACGAGGGTGAGGAGCTCTTCAACACGCGAATCGATCTCCTCCCTGCTCCATCCCTCGATTGTCGGGAGAAGACCGATATTCTCACGTATTGTCATATGGGGGAAGAGGCCGATCTGCTGGATTACGTATCCGATATTCTTCCGCAGTACGATCCCGTCGATTGTCCGGGTATCAATCCCGTTGATTGCGATCGTCCCTTCATCGGGTTCGATTAAGCGGTTGATCATCCTGAGGGTGGTCGTCTTCCCCGATCCCGATCCCCCGATCAGGATGAGGAGCTCGCCTCCTATGATATCAAGGCTGATCCCATCGACTGCAACCGTCTCACCAAACCTCTTCGTCACACCGTGGATATCAATTGTATCGATACGCTCAAACGGCCGTTTCAGAATTACACCAGCTCCCCGGATGGATATGGTTGATACAAAATCAGGAGGAGATCAATCCCTCTCTCCTGAGATAATCACGGGCGATGTCCCTGGCTTCACGCTTGTCATTATCAAATTCGGCATTTAATGCCCTCATCTCATCGGTATCGATCCGGTTGTCAAGCACCGAGAGTGCGGAGACGAGCCGTTCATCTGATGCGAGATCTGATCTCAGAAGGAGCATCGTCTCATAGGGAGGCAGCGCCGCCTTATCATCCTGCAGCACCCTCAGGGAATAGAGATCGACCCGTGAATCGGTGGTGTACGGGGGGATTGCCTGTACCTGATCGTTTGCGATCGCTTCGTACATCAGGGTCGGCGACATCGGTTTTACATCCGCAAAGGTCAGGCCATAGACCTCCTTCAGCCCCGGAAGACCATCTTCGCGTTCATGGAAGACGAGATCGGATCCAAAGACGAGGGTTTTGGCATGAGGCACCAGGTCGCTGATGGTTCTGAGATTATTCTCTTCAGCATAGGACTCTTTGACTGCGATGGCATAGTCGTTCCTGAAACCGAGCCTAAAAAGGACGTCAATTCCCTCTGCTGCAAGGCCATCCTTCACCTGCTGGTAGACGAAATCCGGCTCCCAGGTCTCAGGCGGATCAAGCTTCAATAACTGTGAGTAGGCAGTACCGGTATATTCGACATAGACATCCACCTGCCCTCTCTTGATCCCCTCAAAAAGGGTTGCATCATTCATCCCGGACCGGATATCTGTCTGGTATCCCTCTTCTTCGAGGAGAAGGGCGATCATATTGGCAAGGATATACTGTTCATTGAACGGCTTTCCGCCGATCACAATCGTCTCTTCTTTCCCGGTCGTTTCAGATCCCATACACCCGGCCATAAAGCAGGCGATGATCACAAGGGCAGCAAACCCCACATACAACACTTTTTTCTGCAACATCAGACCACAGGAAAGACTGGTCATAAAAGGTTATAGTAATTTGCATGTAGTCAGGTAATGTGCGGGCTTACCGAATGGAAATAAAAGAGGATTTATTCTGTTTTTGGCAGGGCACAGGTGGCACAGACGCTTTTTCCATTCACCGTCTGCATCTTTGCATCCGCCACCGGCTCCCCGCAGTCCGGGCAGATGACGGTTGTAAAGATCCGGGCCTTATCGGGCGGGTTGAACGAAACCTCACTGACAGTGAGCAGTTCATCCTGCGGGATCTGAAGGAGTGCATCAGTTGCAGCTGCCATCAGCTCTGAGAACCGCTTCTCTTCGGGTTCAGTTGCAGTCCCGGAGAAGACCTTCTTCCGGAGGGAATCCATCTCTTCCCTGCCTGGCTGATCGCGGTTTTTGATCAGGATACGCACCGCTCTGTTCTTGTCGCGGGCATAAAAGGTGAAGACATGCTTTCCGTAATCATGGATGATCAGGTTACCCTTTCCGGCGGTGCAGCCGGTTATGAGCTGGATCGCATCCACTCCACAGGCATTCGTCTCGGCAACAGTCACAAGCTCCTCGTCATCCGGGCGGGAAACACCAAGCGCCTGCATCGCGGCAAGGGCGGCACGGTATCCTGTTGCAAGGCCGGGGCATGAATGGCCGTGGAATGAGACACACTCTTCAAATGCCGGGTATTTATCTGCAGCTATCATCTGGTCATTATGAGTTTTACACATAGGTACTACCTTCTTTATCCTGCCGTATCTTCGTTTTCTTTTCCATTCCCATTGCAGAGGCATTGGGGGATGACACAGGCCACTCCTTCAAGCTCCCCGATCATCACCGGGATTTCGGACATTCAAACCGGGCATGAGATAAGAATGTATCAGATAGTATAAGCTCTGAAACGTTCCACATTCCTGAAGGTACAATTCATGGCTGAACCAGACCAGGTACAACAAACAGAATCCTCACGCCTGAAGATCCGGAGATGGATCCTCATCATTACATTCCTCCTCATCCCTGTTACGATCTTCTACATCTCCCCGATAGTAATCGTGATGGGTGCATCAAAGGGAATCGTCACAGGAGCCTTCCTGCTCTATATCATCCTCTTTATCCTCTCTCTCTTTGCCGGGCGTATCTGGTGCGGGTGGCTCTGCCCGATGGGTGCATGCCAGGAACTCGGATCACCCCTCATCAGGAAGACCGTAAAAGAGGGATGGCCCAACTGGATCAAGTATGTTGTCACCGTGCTCTGGGTAGCAGCGATCACCCGGGCGTTCCTCGCAGCTGGTGGAATACAGGGAATCGATCCCCTGTATGGAACGGTCAACGGCATCTCGGTCTCATCTGTACAGATCCTCATGATAATCGTGATGATCTTTGCAGGAATCTTCATTATCGCATTCCTCACCGGAAAGCGGGGATTCTGCCACATCATCTGCCCTATTGCAGCTATCATGGTTGCCGGGCGAAAGATCCGGAACGTCGCAGGCTGGCCGGCTCTTCAGCTGAGTGCAGATGCGGATCTCTGCACCGACTGCAACACCTGTTCGAAGAAGTGCCCGATGGGTCTTGACGTACACGGCATGGTCGGGGAAGGGAAGATGGAAAATCCCGACTGCATCCTCTGTGCAACCTGTGCCGATGTCTGCCCTGAGGGAGTGATACACTACTCCATTCAAGGAAAGATAAAAACCTGAAGGGAGGAGAATACCTTCATTACAGGCATCCTGCCTGTACATCTCCCAGGGCTTTTTTAGTATTCTATCTGATCGCCTGGGTCTGTACTCTCCCACAAGATGATGAGATTGTAGGACGAGTATAGTCATAGGCGAGTGGTGCTCACTATCCTGTACGGTTGGTGAGAGCCGGGCGCTCCGGCGATCAGGCTGCATGCAACAGACGGTGAGCAGGTGGATCTGATCCCTCCTGCCAGAATACTAGCGATAAAAAAAAAAGGATTCGATTCTTCACAACCTCAAATCATACTAAATTCATTTTTTAGTTTACTTAAATATACCTATTTGCTATTAAATGCTACTAAAGTATACAATTTTTAAATCGCACCATGATGATCTCACAGTAGGATCGGTGGGAGAATTCAGTTGTGGCAGGGGATTTTGCTTGCTGTTGGCATGAATGCCATCTGTTTCAGTCTGATCACAATAGTTTTATAAAAATAAGTGGCATTATACAGAATAAAAGTCCTTATCCCATTATCATTGTGGAGTAGAACCAGATGAGCACTGCCAGCATACTGATCGTTGAGGATGAAGCTGTCACCGCAATGGCAATCAGGAAGCAGCTGATGAACCTTGGCTATTCCATCTGCGGTATTGCCCAGACAGCTGAACTCACAGTCCGGAAGGCCATGGAGGAGAAGCCCGACCTGATCCTGATGGATATCAAACTCGCCGGCAGGAGAACCGGAATAGATGCGGCAGTTGAGATCAAAGCCAGAAGTGACATACCCGTCATCTACCTGACCGCTTTCTCAAATGACGATTATATCAGCGAAGCAAAAAAGACCGAGCCGTACGGGTACATCCTGAAGCCGGTCAGGGAGCAGGAGCTGAAGACCGCCATCGAGATGGCACTCTACAAGCATGGGATGGAGAAGAAACTCAGGCGGTCTGAGGAAGAGAAGGCGACCATTCTTGATACGATGCCGGTGATGCTCACCTATATCAATTCAGATTTTACCATCCGGTATGCAAACAGGATGGCAGCAGCCTCTGCCAGGAAGGAGCCAGACGAGCTCATCGGAGCCCTGTACCATGAGATCTGGCAGGAGAATGCCTTTGGATGCGTACACTGCCCGGTGATCAGGGCGATCGCAACCGGCAGGATTGAGGAGGGCTATGTCAGTCTTCCCGACAGGCGCATCTTCCACCTGAAGGGATGCCCGGTCCATGATGAACTGGGAGAGCCGGACGGTGCGATCATCTTCGGGATGGATGTCACCGAGGAGAAAGAATCAGCCGAAGCACTCTCTGTCGCACACCGGAAGCTCCAGATTCTCTCGAGTATCACCCGCCATGATATCTTAAACGAGATCACCATGATCATCGGCTATCTTGGTCTGCTGGATTGCGGCGGAGATGAAGGAAGCGATTCCAGAGACAGGGTTCTTATCAACCGGATTATGGCCTCATCCATGAATATCAGGCGGCAGATCGAATTCAGCAACCTGTACGAAGAGATTGGTATGAAGGAGCCATCATGGCTTTTACTCGATGATCTGATCAGAAAGCTTCCGGAAGGCGACATTAAACTAACAAATGACTGTCAGGAGATATCGATCTATGCGGATCGAATGACAGAGAAAGTCTTCTACAACCTCTACGACAACACCCTCCGGCATGCAGAGGGAGCTACTGAAATTAGAATCAGCTGCATGAGAGACGAAAGCGATCTCCTGATCATCTGGGAGGATGACGGCCCCGGAGTGCCGGAAGATCAGAAAGAAAAGATTTTTACACGGAATTTTGGGAAGAATACCGGCTATGGCCTCTTCCTGTCACGTGAGATCCTCGCGATCACGGGGATCACCATCATCGAAGACGGAGTACCCGGAGAAGGGGCACGATTTGTGATCCGGGTACCTGAAGGGCGGTTTCAGGCAGAGTGAGTCATCCGATCCCTTCAGTTGCCATACTGATCAGACAGGCTGTTTCCCAAAAGATCCGGGAGAGGATACGCTTGGGAGCGAAAAACCGAAATTCGGGCCAGATTACGTAAGGTATCCTGCTGAACGCCTTTTTTCTGAGAACCTGCACCCACCTATGCACACCTTCATTGTTTATTGGAGCCAGACATAGTACCAGCAAAGCCCGGAGTTTCATCAGATGGGGACTATTATTGAAGATGCAACCGAAGGAAAGGTATCTCCAGCCGTCAAAGCCGCAGCAGAGAGAGATGGGCTCGATCCGGATCCTCTCATTCAGCATATCGCCCATGGCAGTGCCACTGTTATGGTTGGCGGGAAAAGTGCTGTTGGGATTGGTAAGGGATTCCCTGCAAAAGTCAATGTCAATATCGGCACCTCAACGGTTCGATCGGATTGTACAGCCGAGCTTCGGAAGGCATCTGTTGCCGAGCGGTATGGGGCAGACACCTTAACCGATCTCTCGATGGGCGGGAATATCAGGGAGATCCGGGCTGCTATCCTGAGGGAGACGACACTCCCCCTGACAACTGTTCCGATCTACCAGGCTGTCGTGGATGCCGGGGGGATCGACTGCCTGGATGGGGATGGAATTCTTGATACCTTCAGAAGCCATGCAGCAGAAGGAGTGAGTTCCTGTGTCCTTCACATGACTGACAAAAAAACCCTCGAAGCACTCGGACGAAGCCAGCGGGTTCTTGGTGTTGTCTCAAAAGGCGGGTCCATGACCGCCGCATACATGCTTCATTCGGGGCGCGAAAACCCATTCCTCGAATATTTTGATGAGGTGATGGAGATTGCCCGGAGGCACGAGATCGTGATTTCACTCGGCAATACCATGCGGGGCGGGAGTATCGTGGATGGCGGGGATGCCGCAGCTGCGGTTGAGCGGAAGCAGAATATCGCAATTGCCAACCGATGCCATGAACACGGGGTTCAGGTGATCGTGGAAGGCTGCGGCGGACATGTCAGGATCGACCGTATCCCCGTCTGTGTCCGGCTTTATAAGGATGCATCCCCCTACCCCCTCTTTGTTGCAGGACCCCTTGCCACCGACCGGGCAGTCGGCCATGACGAAATCGCAGGTGCAGTCGGGGCATCGGTTGCGGTCTCTGCGGGTGCAGACTATCTCTGTGCAATCACCCCTGCAGAACATATCGGCCTTCCGACCGAAGAGGAGGTGAAGGAGGGACTGATCGCATTTCGAATCGCAGCCCATATCGGCGATACCGTCAGGATGGGTGCGGACGGTGCCGATGCAGCACTCTCGGCATGCCGGGCAGAACTCGACTGGAAAGGGCAGATCGAAACTGCAATCGATCCCGAACGGCTCAGTGCACGGGTTCCTGATTCCGGCCCCTGCTCGATGTGCGGCGATTACTGCGCTATAAAGATCATGCGGGAGTATCTCTCCCGCGAGGATTAGATCCGGATCAGATCGTACTCTGCTGTACCAAGCCCGATCTTCTCTCCATGCGAAATCTGTGTCCTGATCGGGATCTCGGGCCAGACTCCTGCAAACTTATCCTCACCCGGAGCATGGTGGGCAGCAAGCCGGCTTCCGGCAAGCCCATGCTGGCCATCGATGAGATCCAGGCTGGCAGCATCGATTGCGACCGGATCTGTTGAGGCAAGGATGCCGATATCCGGGACGATCGGACGGTCACTGAAGGGAACACAGTCACAGTCAGGGGTGATCCTGAGGAGGAAATTCAGGTACAGCGCCTTCTCCGGGAAGAGGGAGGCGGCCCCGAGGGCATATTCTGCAAGCCGTTCCGAGAGGTGTGCTGCATCACGTTCATAATCAAAGTAGATTGCAGATTCAGGGCAGGTCTCAACACAGATACCGCAGCCGATGCAGCCTTTTGGATCAATTCTGGCAGTACCCTCAAAGGTAATCGTCTTTTCAGGGCAGGCAGAGATGCAGCCGCCGCACCCCTCGCAGTCATCTTCCCTGACGATTGCGGGCATAGCCCGGTGTTGTTCATGTTTTCCGGCAGCAGATGCGCATCCCATCGCAAGGTTCTTGATCGCTCCCCCAAATCCGGCAACCGCATGGCCTTTTACATGCGAGACGACGATCAAAGAATCCGCATCAACAATCCCTGAAGCAATCCGGGTCTCCTTCAGGTGTACGCCCGGAATCTCCACTATGACATCGTTTTTTGACCGGAGCCCGTCTGCAATGAAGACGGGGGCACCTATCACTTCAGACCCAAATCCGTGCCGGATCGCAAGCGCAAGGTGGGAGATGGCATCATGCCTCATCCCCCGGTAGAGGGTGTTTGTATCGGTCACAAACGGCACTCCGCCCGCCTCTTTTACCTTCGTAACAACCTGCCGGATGTAGAGGGGGGAGACGAAGCTGTCGCACCCCTCCTCACCGAAATGGGTCTTCACGGCGACAAGACCCTGCTCAGGGATTGTCTCCTTCAGCCCGCTCTCATCAAGGAGCCGCAGGCACTTTGCCTGGAGGCTTTCACCAGAACATCCCGCCTCGGACGAGACGAACCATACCTTAGCTACCATGAAGAAAGGTGGGGTGTTCATGGGTGATGATAC
>Ga0163225_100453_pt1 | contig 11185 bp, 9 predicted proteins | sample MSEWel2016_04_06_2_FD_113145 | JGI IMG/M metagenome (GOLD analysis project Ga0163225, IMG submission 113145) | Subsurface microbial communities from deep shales in West Virginia, USA - MSEEL Well Study Marcellus 5H_2016_04_06 ... | reverse complement strand
GACTGATCGTTGGCATTCCGTGCAAGCGATGCAACAGACTCGGCATTCGAGGTAACTTCCTCAACTGCTGCCGAGAGATCCTCCATTGCCCGAAGCACCTGGACAGCACCATTGTTCGCTTTCTCGGAGTTCTCGCTCACATGGCCGGTGTTCTTTGCGATCTGTTGTGCACCGGATGAAACCTCCTCGATGCTGGCGTTTGCCTCTTCGGAGATGGCGGCGAGCTCTCCCATCATCCGGTTCACTTCACCAATCGACTTTGAAACACTGGTGGAAACATTGTTCAGTGCCTTCTTCAGCTTCTCCATATCGCCTTTTGCAGCAACATCATCTGAGAACCTGGTACTGAAGTCAGCGTTTGCATAGGAGTCTGCAACCCGGATCACCTCATTCACCGGCTGGACAACCGCATCAAGGGTGTTGTTCAGTCCGTCAATGACTTTCCGGTAGTCTCCCTGGTGTTTCGATGCATCAGCACGGGTGGCGAGCCTGCCTTCGACTGCTGCCCCGGCAAGCATGTTGGCATCATCGATAAGCATGTTGATTGCATCGATACACCTGTTCACACTCTCTTTCAGCTCATTGTATTCGCCTTTGAACTCACGGCTGATCTTCTCGGGGATATCTCCTTTGCTGATCTTGTTCATCGCTCCGCCCATGCCTTTGATAGGTCTGACAACGGCATCGAGAACATTATTTAATCCCTCAATGACGAGCCTGAAGTCTCCTTCATGCTTCTCTGCATCAGCACGGGTATCAAGCTTTCCTTCGATTGTAGCCTGAGCAAGCGTGTTTGAATCCTTGACAAGGAGCGTTACGGCAGCCAGGCACTTGTTGAGGTTATTCTTGATCTCTGCAAAGTCTCCCCTGTAATCATCAGTGATCATCTCGGGAATCTGTCCGTCACTGATCCGATCTATATATTCTGCTGCGACATTCAGCGGCCCGATCACAGCATCAAGCGTGTCATTGACACCAGTGATGATCTTTCTGAAATCTCCCTGATGGCGTGATGCGTCAGCCCTCGTATCCAGCCTTCCATCAACTGCTGCTTCAGAGAGCATGTTTGCATCAGTAACCAGAAGGTTCACGGCATCGATGCATTTGTTGAGGTTGTTCTTGATCTCGTTGAAGTCGCCTTTGTACTCATCGGTGATCGGGTCTGGTATCTGCCCGTCACTGATCCGGTCGATATATTCTGCTGCAACATTCAGCGGCCCTATGACTGCATCAAGGATATCATTGACACCATTTATCATGTGGGCATAATCGCCCTTGAACTTCGAGGCGTCACCCCGTACATCCAGCCTGCCATCGCTTGCAGAGGCACTGATCATATTCATCTCCGAACCAAACTGCTGGATTGTGGAGACAACGCCACCGAATGCTCCTGCAACCTGGCCGATCTCATCCCCGCTTCCATCAGTCTGCATGGTGCCGGAGAGATCCCCGTCCCGAACACGCCTGCCGAGGTTGACGAGATCATCCATCCTGCGTGCGATGTTTCTTCCGAAGAGGACGGCAATTGCCCCGCCGATGATGACAGCTCCGATCACGATGATCAGGATCGCGTTCCTGATATCGTCAATTGGGCCGGTGAAGTCTGCCCAGTCTGCACCTGCGGCAATGTACCAGTCAAGGGGTTCATAATAGGTGAATGCAACGATCTTCTCATCGCCCTGCCAGTCGTATCTGATAAGACCTTCTTTCTGGCTCAGAATCTCCTGGACGAAATCATACTGGGTAAGGCTCTGTCCTTCAAGAGTCGGATGCACAACTGCGGTGCCTGTTGAGTCAAGGACGTAGATATATCCTGTCTCACCAACTACAGTATTCTTGAAATCTTCCTCAACAACGCCGAGTGTTGCATCTTCCTTAACACCGGTGAAGAGGATCCCAATCACGGATCCGCCCGGACCGCGGATTGGCTCATACACAGTGATATAGTTGATACCTACGACATTTGCGGTTCCGTAGAACGTCTCTCCACGGACAACGACTGCGTCATAGACCGGCTGTGAAACCGGTGTGCCGAGGGCACGCCTGCCATCTGCTCCGATAACGGTTGTTGCAACCCGGATCGCCTGGTTCCCCTGCACCTGGAAGATGGTTGCTGCCCCGCCTACCTGGTTTACCACATAATCAACCATTGCGTTGTTGTCGTTTACAACAGTGACCTGGCCCGCAGAATCAACGAGAACCAACTGATCATTCTGAATCTGTGGTGTTCCGTAACTCTGGAACTCACTCCTGAGAACGTTCAGACCGACTTCCAGTATATCCATAGTGAGCGAATAGACAGCATCTGCCTGTTTAGCACTCTCACTGACGCGAAGTTCGAACTCCGTCTCAACCTGTTCTTCCAGTGCCGCACTCGCATTATTATATGCAATAAGTCCAAGCAGCACCGTCGGCACAATGACGAGTGCCAGACAGATGATCAGGATCTTCGTCCCGATCTTCATATTGCCAAATTTTGAGGTCATTCCCTCTCCCATAATCCATCTCCTCCTGATACATAGCCGAATGAATCGGTTTTCAGCCAGGCAATGCCGTAATTGCTAATTTTTAAGCAGGCAGGCTTTGCTATGTTAATTTCAATCCTCTGTATTTTTGTTTGGTATACACGGGATTAAATGTATGTCTAAATGCCGCCGTACTTAAAAAAACCTTTGTTTTTGTATCAACAGCATCACGTCGATCTGGTTTTTCAATTGGACAGGAAGTGCCTGTTTTTCGGGAGAAGAACCCCTGTCATCTATGCGTGAATAATATGGATTTCCGAATGAGAATCCTCCTGGAGAATGTAATTTCCAGCAACCAGGAGCCATAATTATTTCATGATTGGATTACGTATAATTCAGTAGATGCCTATGCCGACAATACTTATTATTGATGATTCATCCTTCCAGCGAACCATGATCAGAAAGGCGCTCAGAAAAGAAAATTTCACCTGTATCGAAGCTGAAAACGGTAATATCGGGCTTGAGATGGCGGAAAAGGAGAACCCTGACGTTATTATCGTTGATCTCCTGATGCCCGGACTGAATGGGATAGAGTTTCTAAAGGCAATACAGGAGAAGGGAATCACCATTCCTGTGCTCGTCCTCACATCCGATATCCAGGATGCTACACGGGATCTCTGCCTTGAACTTGGAGCACGCAGCTTCCTGAACAAACCGCTTCGGACGGACGATCTTATACCTGCAATCCGGAAGGTGCTGCCCCCTCCCGGTGATGCGTAATGGAGATCGATCCCCTTGATCTGGATGCGATCCGCGAACTGGTAAATATTGGTGTCGGGAAAGCTGCCGGCATCCTTTCAGAGATGACCGGATCGAGAATTGAGCTTACGATACCAAAACTCAGCATCTTTTCACAGGAAGAATCCGGGCAGATCATCTCACTGATCGGTTCTGAGCGATATTCAGCTATCTCTCTTAACTTTAAGGGCGCCTTTTCCGGAATGACATACTCAATCTTCCCAGCAGAGAGTGCTCATATCCTCATTGATGCTGTAACAGGTGAAGAGCCATCCGATAAAAGCTTTGATCGTCCATTCAGCTCAATTGATACGGAAACACTTAAGGAGGTCGGAAATATTCTGATCAACGGCGTTATGGGCTCTATTACCAATGTGCTGAAAAGCCAGCTCACCTATTCCCTTCCCACATATTGCGAAGCGGATATTCCTGCCCTTATTCAGAATGTCAGTCAGGAGCACCGGGAAGCAATCCTGCTTGCAGAAACCCACATGTTCATCAAAAGCCTTGATATTGAGGGCAAGATTCTTATTATTCTGGGCTCAGAATCATTTGAAACCCTTATCAGACGTGTAAGGGAGATTCAGGGAGATAAAAAGCTGTGAGCCAGCATGGTAGCCGGTCTGTTCATACAGAATTCTCAGATGCGCTACCCGTTGGGATCTGTGTTCTTGATCAGGAGTTGACCATTGTCCTCTGGAACAGAACTCTTGCTGAATGGAGTGGTCACTCTGATGAGGAGATGATCGGGAAAAACCTCCTTGATCGGTACCCGGCTCTCAACACTCCGGTATACCGCACCCGGATCAACCAGGTGCTGGATGGAGGTCCTCCGGCAGTTTTCTCTTCCCGTCTCCACAAGTCATTTATACCCTGTAAAAAATCAGATGGGACGATGCGTGTCCAGCAGACCTCTGTTATCAGGTACCCCCGAAGCGACCCGGATCATCCCTGTGTGATGATCATAATCGAGGATGTCACCGACCTGGATCATGAGATACGATCGGTTCGAGAGATGAAGGATCAGGCCCTTCTGGAGGTACAGGAACGAAAACGGGCTGAAGAAGCCCTTGAAAAACTAAACGCCAAGTTAAATCTCCTTTCAGGTATAACCCGCCATGATATCCTCAATAAGATCATGGTCATCGACGGATTCCTCGGGTTTGCCGAAGAGATGGCGACAGATCCCACACAGGCAGAATATCTCGGGCATGTCAGGGCAGCAGCAATGGTGATCCAGAACATTCTGATATTCAACCGTCAGTACGAACAGCTTGGAATTGGGAATCCATCCTGGTTTGCAATCGATAGTCTGATCGAGGAGATCGATACAGAAGAGCGTCTCCCAATACATTCCAGCTGCGAAGGCATCTCAATCTATGCTGATCCAATGCTTGAGAAGGTCTTCTACAACCTCTATGATAATGCTCTCAGGTATGCCGAGGGGGCAAGCAGAATTGAGATTACCTGCCACCCATCATCATCCGGTCTCAGGATCGTGTGGGAGGATGATGGCGCAGGTGTTCCTGAAGATGATAAAGAGGAGATATTCAACCGTGGTTTTGGGAAGAACACAGGTATGGGGCTCTTTCTGGTGCGGGAAATTCTTGCGATCACGGGAATTACAATTGCCGAGACGGGTGATGAAGGAAAAGGTGCACGGTTTGAGCTTTCTGTTCCAGAGGGAGAGTACCGGATTGGGAATCTGGCCTGAAGATAACCGATCTTCCTATTTCCTCTTTTATATGGCAATAAAAACTCTTTTTACGCTCTCCTCAGGCACTATCTTCCAGCATCTGATCCATAATCGTCAGTATCTCTGAGAGTGTATCAATGGCGGGCATCATCATCAGATTGCCATTGATCGAATACTGATCGCAGGTGAGGGTTGTATGAAAGATGATCACCTCATTCACTTCAACAGCCAGTTCTGCAAGGATCTCCTCGATCGCCGAATGCCCCATATCAATAACGAAATTAGGGGGGGAAGGGAGCATCACAACACCAAGCAGCTCAGCGGTTGCATTCAGGAATGCAGAAGACATGATATTTCCTATCTCCTGAAGGGTGCTCTCATCCATCTCAGTTAATTCGCGATCATCTTCAGCTATTCCATGCAGCACATTGGTCATCCGGGTGGCAGAGCCGAGCGGGAGAAGGAAGATGATGTACCCGGCATGTTCGATCTCCCCCTGCATCTCAAAGAGGATTGTTACAAAGAGGTCATCGGTGACACACCCATGAATATCCGCCAGATCGACGATCTCAACAGCCGGTACAGTCAGTTCGATCCGGTGCTTCAGCAGGGCAGAGAGTGCATTGGCAGCATGGGATGATCCGATATTCCCAAGCTCATTCAATGCATCAACCTGCATCGGTGTCAGGACAGTCATGCTTACTCATGACTATTCTGCTTCCATGTACTAATAAGAGCATCGGCTTTGGTTGTGTCATTCTCGTGCATACTCGATCCAGCAACTCCCTCTGGCAGTGATATGACCAATTTGAAGAGCAAACGATCTCAGATAGAATGAATGATGCAATCACCAACACGTTTTGATTAAAAAAAGGTGAAAACGCCGAGGGGGAGATTTGAACTCCCGAGGTGCCGAACACCAGTGGCTTTCGAGGCCACCGCCTTCCCGGACTAGACTACCTCGGCATAGATCGGGATATAGAATTTCATTTGTGCGGTATTAAGGCTTCTGAAGGGCTGGCTCTGCACGCACAAAGAAACCTTTCTTCAATAGAAAGCCACCGGACTCCTATCGCCACTACTAAGAGCTTCCAGTACAGACACTCTTCCATGCATCACATCCCTCTCTGTCTGATCATCTTTGACTTCGACGGAGTTATCGCCGAGTCCATCGCCATGAAGGCAGAAGCCTTTCGTGAGACATTCTCCTTTGTACCAGAATATCAGGACGAAATCGTGCAGTACCATCTTGATAACGGGGGGATGAGCCGGTTTGTGAAGTTCCGCTATATCTACAAGGAGATGCTTCATGAGGAACTCAGCCCGGAACGGGAAAAGTGGCTTGGAGAGCGGTATGCAGGAATTGTCCGCAGGAAGATGTTTTCTATCCCGCTTGTGCCGGGGGCTCTTGAGTTGCTGGAGACTGTAAAAGGTAAAATCCCTCTCTATATCGTCTCTGCAACACCCGAGGAAGAGATGCTGGAGATTGCGGATCGGCGGGGGCTTGCCGGGTATTTTGACGGGATCTACGGATCTCCCGGTTCAAAGGCAGACTGTATCCGTGAGATCCTCTCCAAAAACGGCTCTTCACCAGAAAAAACCCTCTTTATCGGTGATGCCCCGCAGGACTATGAGGCAGCTCGTGATACTGGTGTCCGGTTCATTGCACGGGTGGCGCCGGGTGATCAGGATAGATTCTCAGGGAAACCCGGTGTTGAGCGGATCGTCTCCGATCTGCATGAGATCCGGGAAGTATTGCTCCCCATTCTCTAAAAAGGGATTTAGTATTCTGAAAAGGGAAAAGAAGGGTATTGGTTGTTCTTCCTGATCAGTGGGACTGGGTGACCATCATATCGTCGACCCGGATCAGGAGTGATGCGATCTCTGCTGCGCTCTGGATTGCCTGGCGCTTCACACGCATCGGCTCAAAGACGCCTTCTTCACTCATATCAACAATCTTTCCGGTAAAGACATTCAGACCTGCATTCCTCTGTCCGTTTGAGTGCGCCTGCTTTAGTTCCACCAGCTTGTCGATCGCGTTGAAACCTGAATTCTCGGCGAGTGTGATCGGGATGATCTCAAAGGCGTTTGCAAATGCTTCGACTGCGATCTGCTCACGGCCGCCGACGGTTGTTGCGTATTCACGGATCCGGACGATCATCTCGGTCTCAACAGCGGCTCCGCCGATGGTGTACTTGCCATCTTCCATTGCATCCTGGATGACACGCTTTGCGTCATTGATTGCACGGTCAAGCTCATCGATGAGGTACTGGGTGGAACCCCGGATTAAGATTGTCACTGCCTGTGCATTCTCGCATCCGGAGATCTTTGTCAGATCCTCCCCTTCCATCTGCTCCACCTGCTGTGCGGTTCCGAGAGTCTCGGCCGTCAGATCTTCTGGTTTGTTGACGATCTCTCCGCAGAGTGCCTTTGCCGCATACTTCATCTCCTTCTCAGTCACATCTTCGAGGGTGTAGATACCGGCCTTTCCGAGGTAGAACTGTACAGAATCGGCGATGCCTTTCTGGCAGAGGAGAACGTTTGCACCTGATGCGATGATCTGATCGGCAATCTTCTTCAGTGAAGCTCTCTCAGCATCGCCAAATGCAGCAACCTGTTCGGATGAGGAGATCTTGATCTTTGACTTGGTCTGGGTCTTTGTGATCTCAAGGGGGGTGCTGATCATCGCAACCTTTGCGCCGGTGACGATCTTTGGCATCTGCTCATCCACACGAGATTTCCCGATGATAACGCCCCGAACAAGCTCGATATCCTCCATCGCATCACCCTTCTGGGTCTTGACAAGGATGTCGTCTTCATCGATTACGATCCTGCCTGATGAATTGTCAGCGACAGTTGCAACTGCATCAACGACGATATCAGCTGTCTTCTCCATGATCGCCTCGATCGTCTTTCCGATCATTGCGGTCTTTGCGATCTTCTTCAGGCTCTCCTTATCGTCAGGAGTGACATTTATCGCAAGATCCGAGAGGATCTCAAGGGACTTTTTCATGCCGAGAGAATAGCCTTTTGAGATGTTTGTCGGGTGGATCCCCATCCTGAGCATCCGTTCGGCCTGTTCCATGAATGAACCGACCATGATGGCGGCGGTGGTGGTTCCGTCCCCGCACTCATCATCCTGTGCAGTTGCAACCTCGACCACCATCTTGGCGCCGGGGTGCTGGACTGAGAGTTCGCTTAAAATGGTCGCACCATCGTTTGTGATGGTGATATCGTCTCCGGCAACGAGCATCTTATCCATTCCCCGTGGGCCGAGAGTTGTCCTGACCGCTTCTGAGATCGCTTTTGCCGCCTGGATATTTGATCGCTGTGCTTCGTGTCCGCGGGTCTGTTCGACGTTATCCCGCAGAATAATGATTGGTTGTCCGCTTAATTGATTCTGACTTGCCACTCTGTAATCCTCCTGTAGTGATAAAAATTGAATTGAACTTCTATATAAATCTACTCCAAGATCCGAACCTCTTCAGTCAATTCTGGAGATTCTGAAGAGTGAGTGTACAGGAACTCCCTCAACCTCGGTGATGCCGCGCTTATCGAAGAGCACCCAGATCGCCACCGGAACACCGCCATGTCTTCTGAGATAGGCAACAACTTCCTGGATTGTCTTGCCGGAGGTGATGACATCATCGACGATAATACAGCGTTTGTCCTTCACGGTTGCAAAGTTTCCGGAGATTGAACCAATCGGAGTCTCTGACATGGCATGTTTTGCAGGATGGTATATGGCAAGGCTGCATCCCTCGCGTGCCCCGATCAGGGTGGCAAGCGGGATGCCCGAGACAGCAATCCCGACGATCACGTCGGTATCAAGGGGCTCGGTACGATCTGCGCATGGGATGTATGCATCGATCATCATCGCTGCAACGCCCTCAATCAGTTGCGCATCGCAACTGACACGGGTCCAGTCAATATGCACATCACGCGGGGCGGCATCTCCCTTTGGCTGGGTTAAAAGCCAGGTGACCGTCTCGATGGAGAGAGAGAGCTCATCGGCTATCTGGCCGGGGCTGTGCCCCTCTTCGAGGAGCAGGCGTGCCCGCTCTTTCAGATCCTCAAGGGATGACATATCTGTAAAAAGTGATACCGATCTATTTATGCCTTCGTTTCAGCGACGCGCCGCAAACCGGGCAGTCTGCCCCGCTCTCAACATCCCGTCCACACCCGGTGCAGACCATCTTCCAGGAACGCCGCTTTGCCTTCCGCTGAAGCATCGGCCTGACCCCGATCCCAAGAACGGATGCCACATTCTGAACCGCAAAATCATCTGTTGCTATCTCTCCTCCGATCTCAGAGGCAAGAGCAAGGATACTGATATCTGTTTCCGACAGTACACCACGATCCCCGGTTTTCCCGGCTGCCTGCCGAACCTGCATGGAGGATTCGGGTGCAGGTTCGACAACTCTCAGCCCACACTCTTTCAGGCTGTCAAAACGGCATTTTGATCGCAGATCACAGAGTTCTGCCGCCACCTCGGGGGTAGTGAAGAGATCGCCTTCAAACGGATAATCACCGAAGAAGAAGGATGCATCACAGACAATCTTCATACCGATACCTCCACACAACCCTCCTTCCGGGAAACAGAGATCGAGTGCCCAAAATGCCCAAGCAGTGAGATAACGGTCATCGCATGGGAGGTAAGCTCTTTTGTGCCATATGATCCGCCATAGAGAGCAAGGTAGGGGAGGAGCTGATCGGCGGCATGGGGATCGAGATCAGAGGAATGTCCCTGAAGGAAAGACTCTGCTGCCATTCTCCCGACAGCCTCAGCAGGAAGCCCGCGTCTTCCAAGAGCAGATCCTCCATGTCCTCCTGAAAAGACCGTACATGATGATCCAACTGATGGCCTATTCTGTCGGTAGATATGAACCGGCAGATCTCCGGCAACAGATGCTGCTGCCTCAGCCTGCCGGGATGCCACATCTTCTGGGAGCCCGGATGTGGCAGAGATGATTCCTGATCTGGTTGAACCGCCCGTGCAGAGCGGGGCAATCCGGGATGGCTCAACCATAACCCTGACAATGCCGCCACCTTCCGGGAAATAACCGCGTGACAGTATTTCAAGCGAGATCCGGCCACCGTGCGATCTCAGGTACTCAAGGAAGACACAATCGCAGTAATCGATCGTCGGCGCAGCACGCACCTCGGTTCCGCCGGTGATGGTGATGCTGCCGCCGGTTTGGAGTGCAAGGGGAAGCCAGGCTGAAAGGACAAGCGGAATACTCCCGGCTGTCCCGATATCAATAGTACTCTGCTTCCTCTCCGGTTTTCCGGGAATGAAGGCGATCTCACCGGATCCGATAACGACTCCTTCAGTCGAGGCATTCGATATTGCAGCGGCCGCCTTCACCGCAGCGACATGCTGGGCGGCGAGTCCGGGAATCGATCGGTTCTTCCGGATATTCCGGATCGTTACCGGCTCTCCGGAGACTGCAGCAAGGGCGACAGCGGTTCTGATGATCTGGCCGCCCCCCTCAAGGATGCCGCCATCAATTGTGATCATCTCCTGAGAGCCTCAGCAATCAAAGGTGCAGCAGAAATAACCGAACAGCCCCGCTCGATTGTATCACTCGATGCTATGGTGGAGAATCCTGCTGCTACGAGTCGGGCGTATCCGCTTCCTGAGAAGACGCCATGGACGCAGGCGGCAGAGACAGAGCGGGCACCTTCTGCTGCAAGCATCCGTGCAGCGGTAGCAAGCGTTCCTCCTGTCGAGATGATGTCATCGACGATGACGACATTCCTTCCAACAACCCCGACATCTTTCTGCTTAATCGATACTTCCATTCCTGAATGCCGGGTTTTATCGAGGTGATCGCAATCCCAGCCATGGGCAGCGGCAACACCTTGTGCAAACACCCATGCCCCGTCATCGGGTGCGAGGATCAGGGGATTTTCAAGATCGGTTCCTGCAAGATACCTCCCAACTGCCGGTGCAATCGAGATATTCTCGGCAGGAACACTGAAGTACTTCAGCACATCGGGTTCGTGGATATTCACCGTGATGATCCGTGCAACCCCTCTGCTGAGTGCCCCTGCAATTGCACGGATGCTGATCGGTTCCCCGGCATTGAACCGCTTATCCTGCCGTGCATATGCCATGTACGGGATCACAAGGGTCACCTTGGATCCCTCGCAGGCATCGATTAAGAGCAGCAGCTCGACAATGGATTCTGCATCGGGAAGGGACGATACAATCACGGTTCTG
>Ga0163225_100449_pt1 | contig 11239 bp, 9 predicted proteins | sample MSEWel2016_04_06_2_FD_113145 | JGI IMG/M metagenome (GOLD analysis project Ga0163225, IMG submission 113145) | Subsurface microbial communities from deep shales in West Virginia, USA - MSEEL Well Study Marcellus 5H_2016_04_06 ... | reverse complement strand
TTTATTGCCAAACTCTTCGTTAATGAAAATTTTTGAATCCTCATTAACAACAGGTTAACTCCGGTGCAAAAATTTTCAAAGCCTTGATTTTGGCAAAAATATACCTTTTTATACTACACTCAAAATATAAAAAAAAGTAAGCATAGCCGTAGCTATATGAGTCTTTTTTTTTCTGAAGCTACAACACAAAAGAACGAGTCTTGATCCCATAGGTTACGCTTGTCTTGACACTATAACCATTTGCTGACAATATTACAAAAAAAATCAGGTTGTTGAAAACCGCGTCCGGACTTATGCTGAAGAGTTTTTATTAAAAAAATGCAATAAAGTGGTGTGAAGTGGTTGATAGTGGGTTAAAAAAATTGTAATTTTACGAAAATATTACTCAAACTGTAATGTTCACATTTATAGGAGATTTTGAATGCAGGACGGATGCCAAAGGACGCATTGTCTTCCCCTCGGCCTTTAAGCGGGTGCTGGGAGACGACGATTTGCGTCTTATTGTGCGCAAGGATCTGTTCGAACCATGTCTCCATATTTATCCATACTCTGTTTGGGAGGAGAAATTGGAGGATATTCGCACCAGAATTAATTCATACAACAGAGAACATTCTCGTTTTTTGAGACACTTTTTCCGGGGATCAGCCGAAGTTTCTTTAGACGGGAACGGACGTTTCCTGATTCCCAAAAGGCTTGCTGAACAAATTGGAATGGGCAGAGAGATAGTTTTGCTGGGCGTTGACCGGTATATTGAAGTTTGGAACAAGGAATTGTATGAGCAGGGGATAATGCCGGGTGAGAATCTGGGAGATCTTGCTGAAAAAATTTTAGGTAAATCTATGACCGAATAAGGTAAATAGATAATATTTTTGCAGTATAAAAGAAGTTAATGACAACAGAATATCACATTCCGGTTTTATTGAAAACCTCCGTTGATGGTTTGAATATCAAACCCGATGGGGTGTATGTGGATCTAACTTTTGGAGGGGGAGGTCACAGTCGCCAGATTTTAAAGCATCTGGGTTCCGGCGGTCGCTTAGTCGCTTTTGATCAGGATGCTGATGCCTGGGGAAATGCTCCCGACGATGATCGATTCATGCTGATAAAACACAATTTTCGATATCTACAGCATTTTCTGGATTATCTGGGCTATGATAAAGTTGATGGCATTTTGGGAGATTTAGGGGTTTCATCTCACCATTTTGATTCGCCCGAAAGAGGCTTCTCTTTCCGATTTGATGGTGCTTTGGATATGCGGATGGGCCCGGGAATTAAAGTCACGGCTGCTGATATCGTGAATAAAGCTCCTGAAGAGAAGTTGTTTTCTATTTTCAAGTTATATGGCGAGGTTCCATCTTGCGGAAAGCTGGTAAGAGCAATCTTGAATGCCCGAAATCAAACGCCTTTTAAAACCACCGGCCACCTTAAAGATTTGGCGCAAACAGTTGCTCCGAGAAAGGATGTGAATAAATTTCTGGCTCAGGTTTTTCAGGCTCTCAGAATTGAGGTCAATAAAGAGATGGAGGTGTTGGAAGAGGTGCTTATGCAGATGCCAAAAGTGATTAAGCCCGGTGGACGACTGGTAGTCATTGCCTATCATTCGTTGGAAGACCGGATGGTTAAGAATTTTATTCGCTCCGGGGATTTTTCCAAATCTCAGGCCGATGCAGATTTGTACGGCAATCGGGAGGTTCCGTTTAAAGCTGTTAGCCGTAAGGCGGTACAGGCAGATGACGAAGAGGTGAAAGAAAACCCAAGAGCGCGAAGTGCTAAACTTAGAATTGCGGAGAAGTTATGAGGTTGTTTAAGTTTGGAAATAAAAAAAATCAGAAGGAAGAGCGTGATTTCCTGTCAGGTCAGGAGGAATTTAAAGAACTGAAAGGAGTCTCTTTTAAGGAGTTGCTCTATGGCCGTTTTCTGGCAGGACGAAGTGTTGGACAACACTGGGGTTTTCTGGCTTTTCTGGTTTTTCTGGGAGTCTTATACATTGGCAACAGCTACCAGATGGAGCATCTTCTGGACAAGCAGGCCAATTTGTTACACGAATTGAAAGAGCTTAAATACGAGGCAATTACCACTTCATCGGAATTGATGAATATGAGCAAACAAAGTGAGGTAATGGAGCGGGTTAATAATGCCGGGATTGACTTGGAAGTATTGAAAACCCCTCCACGCAAACTGGAGGTGGAAAAACTGGATTAGGCTGTAAAATAAAATATTTGGGAAAAATATCAGATTGGGTTCTATGAGCATCAAACAAAAAATAATATTCAGGCTGGCTGCCATCTACTTTGTGTTTGGAGCCTTAATGCTGTGGATTTTGTTTGAAGTTGTCAGTTTGAAGGTTTTTGAGGCCTCGCACTGGGAGGAAAAAGCCCGTACCCTCGAGAGCAGCAGCATTGTTATTGAGGCCAATCGTGGAAATATTCTGGACGAAAAAGGACAAAAAATTTCTTTGTCGGTACCGAGTTACCGTATTTATATGGATCTCCATGCTCATGGACTGACCAGTGAATTGTTTAATTCAAAAGTGGATAGTCTGGCACTTTGTTTATCTCGTTTCTTCGGCGATAAAAGCACTTCGGCTTACAAACGTGACCTGGTGAAAGCACGGTTGGATGGTTCCCGCTATTATCTGGTTCACCCACGTAAGATTTCTTATCTGGAACTTCAGAAAGTCAGGGAGTTTCCAATTTTCAGACAGGGAAAAAATACAGGTGGCTTTATTCCAAGGCAATATGACGAACGGCGACACCCATTCGGGTCATTGGCTTCCCGGACTATTGGTAAGTTGTATGGAGAGAGAGTCAAGGGAGGAATGGTGGGTCTGGAAAGGGCCTACGACAATGTATTGCGGGGAACCAATGGTCTGAGTACCTGGAAACGGATTGCCGGCAGCTGGATTCCGGAGGAGGATGTTCCTCCAAGAGATGGAAGAGACATTATTACCACGCTCGATATCGGGCTTCAGGATGTGGCTGAGCAATCGCTTCGTAATCAGTTACAAATGCACGATGCAGACCATGGAGTAGCCATCCTTATGGAGGTGGAAACAGGGGCTGTAAAAGCGATGGTAAACCTCTACCGGAGCAGTCCCGGAACCTACATCGAAGATCACTTTAATTACGCCATTGGTGAAGCCGTTGAACCGGGTTCTACTTTTAAACTGGCTTCAATTATTGCTGCTTTGGAGGATGGCGCGGTTCGACTTACCGATTCCGTAGATACCGGAGCGGGAGCTTATGCCTATTACGACCGGATCATGCGGGATAGCCATCACGGAGGATTCGGCAAAATAACAGTAAGAGAATCTTTCGAAAAATCTTCGAATATTGGTATTTCAAGAATAATATTCGAGAATTACAGGGATAACCCTCAGCGATTTGTGGATCGGCTTTATTCCATGGGGTTAAATGAACCTCTGGGTATTGAGATCAAAGGAGAAGATAAGCCTGTCATTAAATATCCGGGCGACAAGTCCTGGTCGGGTGTTTCATTGCCCTGGATGTCTATAGGGTATGAAGTGAAACAGACACCACTTCAAACCTTGGCATTCTACAACGCCGTGGCCAACAACGGGAAATTTGTTCGACCGATGTTTGTAAAGGGTATTAGTCAACATGGTGAAGTGATTCGTGAATTTGACCCTGTGGTGTTGAATCCTTCCATTTGCTCGGTTGCTACTCTGGAGAAGGTTCAGGATTTATTGAAAGGGGTTGTTGAGCGGGGTACCGCAGTGAATATAAGAAATAATACCTACAAAATAGCCGGAAAAACCGGTACGGCGCAGTTGGCCAAAGGAGCATCGGGGTACGAAGGAGAAGGAGGCGTTGAATATCTTGCTTCGTTTGTGGGGTACTTCCCGGCCGACCGTCCTATGTACTCTTGTATTGTGGCCGTTAACAGTCCTTCAAATAATGTTTATTACGGCAACGTGGTAGCAGGAAGAGTTTTTCGTGAAATTGCCGACAGGGTGTATGCTTTGAGTTACAACAAACTGGAAGACAATTATTATACGGAAACGGTGGAGGAAGGCGTTTATCCATGGTCAAAAGGGGGAACGGTAAATGATTTGGCCGTCATTTTTGATGATATTGGCTTTCCCGGAATAAATGAGGAACTGAGTACTGAATGGGTTTCAACCAGAGCTAAAGAGCATACTGTGGAACTGGTGCCCAGAAACATCCCGCAGTCTATTGTTCCCCAGGTGAAAGGGATGGGGGCTAAAGATGCTGTAGCAGTACTTGAAAACAGAGGACTTAAAGTGGCTATTAGCGGTTATGGGAAAGTGGTAAAGCAATCTATCGCTGCAGGAAATTCCATAAATGGTGGCGAAACCATTATCATTTATCTTGAATAAGAAAAAGAAAAGCAATATGCAGAAAAGACTTTCAGATATCATAAAAGGTGTTGAGTTGACCGAACGTTTAGGAGATGCAGACCCGCTGATTGCAGATCTGACATTCGACTCCCGAAATGTTGGTTCTCATTCATTGTTTTTTGCGGTGAGAGGTTCTCGTGTCGATGGCCATGCTTTTATTGATAAATCCATTGCTTCAGGTGCTTTAGTGGTCGTTTGTGAAGAGATCCTGAATGGGAATCATCCCAATGTGGTCTTTCTGAAAGTTGCTGATACCCATCAGGCTATGGCATCAATGGCCAGAAATTTCTTTGATGCTCCGTCTGAAAAACTAAAGCTGGTAGGCGTGACAGGAACCAATGGAAAAACTACTATTGCCACCTTGCTTTACCATACCGCTAAATTGCTCGGCTATAAGGCAGGACTTTGTTCTACCATGGCCAATTATGTGGATGACCTTAAACTGGAAACAAGGCTTACCACTCCCGATTCGATTACCCTCAACCGGCTGATGTACGATATGGTGGAGGCCGGGTGCGACTACTGTTTTATGGAGGTTAGTTCTCATGCTGTACATCAGGGAAGAGTGGCAGGGCTGGAATTTAAAGGTGGAATATTTACCAATATTACACATGACCATCTGGATTATCATAAAACTTTTGATGAGTACATCAGAGTGAAGAAGATGTTTTTCGACGAGTTATCCGAATCGGCTTTTGCCATCACCAATCTGGATGACAAAAACGGGCGGGTGATGATTCAGAATACCAAAGCAGAAACAAAAACCTACTCTTTACGTGAATTGGCCACATACCGCGCACGCATTATGGAGGGAGCTTTTGAAGGGATGCAACTGATGCTCGACGGACATGAATTCTGGACTCCTTTTATCGGGCGATTCAATGTTTCCAACCTGTTGGCTGTTTATGGAACCGGCATTGAACTTGGTTGGCCTAAAGACGAATTACTGGTGGCCATGAGCAGGCTGAAACCGGTTGCCGGAAGGTTTGAAACCGTTCAGTCGGAAAGTGGAATTACAGGCGTGGTCGATTATGCTCATACTCCCGATGCATTGAAAAACGTACTGGAGGCCATCAATAGCATCCGGCTACCGGAGCAGTCGCTTATTACCGTAGTTGGGGCGGGCGGAAACCGCGATGCAACCAAGCGACCCATCATGGCCGGAGAAGCGGTGAAACAAAGTTCTAAGGTGATTTTAACTTCTGATAACCCCCGTGATGAGGAGCCCCGGTTAATTGTTGACCAAATGATGGAGGGCGTACAGTTTGCCGACCGGTTTAAGGTACTGACTATTATTGACAGGCGCGAAGCCATCCGGACGGCCTGCAGTATTGCCAGACCGGGAGATATTGTGTTGGTGGCGGGAAAAGGTCATGAAACTTATCAGGAAGTGAAAGGGAAAAGGTCGCATTTCGATGACAGAGAAATTATAAGAGAGTTTTTTGAACAACAACAATAGCTATGCTTTTTTATTTATATCAGTATCTTGAGTCTATCGACTTCCCGGGTGTCGGGATGTTTCAGTACATTTCTTTCCGCTCGGGGATGGCAATTATTTTTTCCCTGCTGATTGGGACCATTTTCGGAAAACTGATTATCCGAAAACTGCAGAAGCAGCAAATCGGGGAGATTGTTCGTGACCTTGGTCTGGAAGGACAATACCAGAAAAAGGGAACTCCTACCATGGGAGGACTTATAATTATTATTTCTATTCTTGTTCCGGTGTTGTTGTTCGGAAAGCTGGATAATGTGTATGTTCTGTTGATGATTACCACAACGGTCTGGCTCGGAATCATTGGGTTTATCGATGATTACATTAAAGTGTTTAAGAAGAATAAAGAGGGCCTGGCAGGCAGATTCAAAGTTATCGGGCAGGTTGGTTTGGGACTTATCGTCGGTCTGACGCTTTTTTTCAGTGATGATGTAGTGGTGAGAATGGATTCTCCTGCGGATGCTCAAACCAGGGAGGTGACGACCGAGGAAATTGTGGAATCGCCGGAAACAAAATATATTAAAGCACCCATTACCAACGTTCCGTTTTTTAAGGAAAATCGTTTTAATTATGAATCGGTTCTCTGGTTCTTGGGGGATAAAGCTTCTTACTGGGGATGGATTGTTTTTGTGTTTGCCGTCATATTTATTACTACGGCGGTTTCCAATGGTGCCAATATTACTGATGGGCTTGACGGACTGGCTACCGGAACATCGGCGATCATAGGAACGACCCTGGGGATTCTGGCTTATGTCTCCAGTAATACCATTTATGCCGATTATCTTAATATTATGTATGTTCCACATTCAGAGGAACTTGTGGTATTTATGAGTGCTTTTATCGGAGCTACGGTTGGGTTTCTGTGGTACAACTCCTTCCCGGCTCAGGTTTTTATGGGCGATACAGGCAGTCTGACTATCGGTGGAATCATTGCCGTGTTTGCTGTTCTTATCAGGATGGAGTTGTTGATTCCGATTCTTTGCGGGATATTTCTGGTGGAAAACCTGTCGGTGATGATGCAGGTTTGCTGGTTTAAATATACACGAAAACGGTTTGGTGAAGGGCGGCGTATATTCAGGATGTCGCCGTTGCATCATCATTATCAGCTGAAAGGTTATTCTGAATCCAAGATTGTTACCCGTTTCTGGATTGTGGGAATTATCCTGGCTGTATTGACCATTGTAACACTGAAAATCAGATAAAGCATGAAGAAAGAGCTTATCGTTCTTGGTGCCGGGGAAAGTGGAACCGGAGCTGCCCTGTTGGCAAAAGCCAAAGGGTTCTCGGTGTTTGTGTCTGATTGTGGCAAAATTAAACCCCAATATCTGGCTGAACTGGAACATGCGGGTATTGATTTTGAAAGCGGACATCATTCCAAAGAACGTATTCTGAATGCTGTTGAAGTGGTTAAGAGTCCCGGAATTCCTGATCACGCGCCATTGATTAAAGAATTGCGGCAAAAAAATATATCCGTGATTTCGGAGATTGAATTTGCCGGGCGTTATTCAAAAGCCAAAATGGTAGGGATTACCGGCAGCAATGGAAAAACCACCACTGCCATGTGGACCTGCCATCTTATGAAAAAAAGCAGACTCAACGTGGTGCTGGCCGGGAACGTAGGCAATAGCATGGCCCGCGGGTTGTTGCACAATGATCCCGATATTTTTGTGCTGGAGTTGAGTAGTTTTCAACTCGACGGGATGCAGGATTTTAAATGTGACACGTCAATTATCACAAATATTACACCGGATCATCTTGACCGGTACGACTATAAATTTGAAAACTATGTGAACGCCAAGTTCAGGATATTAAATAATCATACCAAAGATGAGGTATTTATCTTTAATGCCCATGACAGGGAGATTATGGAGCGTCTGAAAAACATGAAATATCCGGGGCACCGATGTCCGTTTGCTTTTGATGATGTGTATGGCGAAGGTGCTTGTGTGGATGGTGATAAACTGGTATTTAACACTCCGCGTTTTCATTTCAGTGTTCCTGTTGAAGACGTGGCCTTGCCCGGCAGACACAATCTGAGTAATGCGATGGCGGCTTCCATGGCTGCATTGAGCATGGGGGCTTCACCGGAGGCGGTTACCGAAGGATTGAAGGATTTTTCTGCTGTGGCGCATCGGCTTGAAAGTGTGTCAGAATTTAACGGGGTGCTTTTCATTAATGACAGTAAGGCTACAAATATTGATAGTACCTGGTATGCGCTGGAAAGTATGGAAAGATCGGTGATTTGGATTGCCGGAGGTACCGATAAAGGCAATGATTACTCCGAATTGGAAGGACTGGTTATCCAGAAGGTTAAAAAACTGATTTGTCTGGGTGCCGATAACAGTAAGTTGACAGGGTTTTTCGGAGATAAGCTTCCGTCTGTGGTGGAAGTCGGGTCAATGCAACAGGCAGTGGATTGTGCCGTGAATGCTGCCCGCCCCGGAGATGTAGTATTATTATCGCCTGCTTGTGCCAGTTTCGATTTGTTTGATAACTATGTACATAGAGGAGAGTTGTTTAAGGAAGAGGTAAAAAAACACCAAGGCAGATGAGTAATTTTGTCCGGAAATATATAAAAGGTGACCAATCGATATGGGTGATTGTGGTTTTCCTGGCGCTGGTATCGTTGCTCACGGTATATAGCGCTACCGGAAGTCTGGCCTATAAAACCCAGGGCGGCAATACCACTTATTTCATGTTCAAACAATTGACTTTCTTGCTCATGGGCATTGGAGTTATTGTGGTTGTCCATCATATTCCCTATAAATATTTCGTGATTTTTAGTGTGCCCGCTCTTTATATTTCAATCTTTTTGTTGGGATTAACATTGGTTTCGGGGCAGAATCTGAATGAGGCCAGTCGCTGGTTTACAGTTCCTGGTATCGGTATTACTTTTCAGCCCTCCGAAATGGCCAAACTGGCGCTCATTGTCTATGTGGCCCGTGTTCTGGCACAACATCAAAGGGAGGAGGGGCCCACCGAAGGGGCGTTTTGGCCCATTATGATACATACTGGTATTGTCTGTTTATTGATTTTTCCTGAAAACCTTTCGACTGCAATGTTACTGGCAGGTGTGGTCATGCTGATGATGTTTTTGGGACGGGTGCCGTTTAAATTTTTGTTTTTTACCGGTTTTACCGGAGTGGCGATTGTTTCACTTGTGCTGATTCTGGCCATGAATGATATCGTGTTGATAGACAGGGCTGAAACCTGGGCTGCTCGTGTGGAGCGTTTTTTGGATGATGAACAGGAGGCCAATGAGTATGGAAGCGATTATCAGCTTATTCAGTCTAAAATAGCTATTGCAACCGGAGGAATCTTTGGCAAAGGACCCGGAAACAGCGACCAGCGAAATTTTTTACCACATCCTTACAGTGATTTTATTTATGCCATTATTGCTGAGGAGTTTGGCTTTCCGGGAGCCTTAATGGTCATCGTTGCCTATTTCTTTTTGCTGGGACGAATCGGCGTTATCGTGAGTTCGAGCAATCGAACGTTTCCTGCCTTTATGGTACTTGGCCTCGGACTGATGTTGGTGATTCAGGCTTTTGTGAACATGGGGGTGGCTGTGGGTATCTTCCCGGTTACCGGACAACCTTTGCCTCTGGTGAGTATGGGAGGAACATCTATACTTTTCACCTGTTTTGCCTTGGGCGCCATCCAGACCGTTAGCCGGCACAATCAAAAAGTAAAAGAGCGGGAAAAGGCTGCGGAAGCCCGTCTGGCCGCAGCCGCTCAGAGCAATTAATGAATGAGATTGAACTTAAATTTTTTTAGACCGTGCTCATGAATAAAAAATGATTAACGTGGATAAGAAATTCAAAATAATAATAAGTGGTGGAGGTACCGGTGGACATATTTTCCCTGCTATTGCCATTGCTGATGCTGTGAAAAAACGGAATCCGGAGGCTGAAATTTTATTTGTGGGTGCAAAGGGGAAGATGGAAATGGAAAAAGTGCCTGCTGCCGGCTACAAAATTGTTGGATTGCCCGTGGCTGGTTTTCAGAGACGGCTCACCTTTAAAAATGTGACCTTTTTCTTTAAGCTGGCAGCCAGTTTGTGGAAAGCCGGAAGTATCGTCCGTTCTTTTCGCCCCGATGTGGCTGTAGGAGTGGGTGGATATGCCAGTGGGCCGGTGCTGAAGGCTGCTTCGGCAGCCCGAATTCCAACTCTGTTGCAGGAGCAGAATAGTTACCCCGGCGTGACCAACAAGATTCTGGCAAAAAAAGCCAAACGTATTTGTGTGGCTTATCCCAATATGGAGCGTTTCTTTCCTCCAGCCAGGATTGTTTTAACCGGAAACCCGGTACGGGAAAACCTTCTCCGGAATGTGGATAGAATTCAGGCGTTCCAAAAGCTGGGACTGAACAGCGATAAACGAACCGTGTTGGTTATTGGTGGCTCACTGGGGGCTGGTAGTATCAATAACGGAGTTCTTGAAGAGATTGACAGGATGGGCAAACAGGACAACGTACAGTTGTTGTGGCAATGTGGCCCTTATTATTATGAAAAACTTCGGGAATTGGTGGAGGTAAAGGGCATTGATAATGTGAAGCTGGTACCTTTTATCGCGGAGATGGATTTGGCTTATGCGGTGGCCGATGTGGTGGTATCAAGGGCCGGAGCAGGTACCATCAGTGAACTGGCGTTACTTGGGAAAGCAGCAATTCTTGTTCCCTCACCCAACGTGTCGGAGGATCACCAAACCAAAAATGCTATGTCGTTGGTTAAGGAAGGTGCAGCGCTGATGGTTTCGGACACGGAAACTTCAGAAAAGTTAATATCCGGGGCATTGGAGCTGCTTAAAAATGAAGAAAAACGGAAATGCCTGGAAGGAAAAATAAAATTGTTTGCTCATGTCAACTCTGCTGAGCAGATTGCCGAAGAAGTTGAGAAAATAGTAAATACCTGATATCATATTGTATAAATGGCGCAATTGGAGAAATATAAGAAGGTCTTTTTGATTGGAATTGGTGGCATTGGGATGAGCGCCCTGGCCAGGTTTTTTCATACTTCAGGTTATTTGGTGGCCGGGTTCGACCGCGTTGCCGGTTCGGTTACCAATGCCTTGATAGATGAAGGAGTTGAGATTTTTTTCGATGCGTCTGAACACATTGTTCCCGCCGTTTTTCGTTCACCCGGCGATACTTTGGTGGTATATACGCCTGCTGTACCTGAGACTCAACGCCAGTTGGGATGGTTCAGAGAGCAGGGGTTCGATGTTTTTAAACGTTCCAGAGTACTGGGGATGGTTACCGAAAGTCTGAAAGCTGTCTGTGTGGGGGGAACGCATGGAAAAACAACGGTCTCCACCATTACGGCTTTTCTTTTCTATAACAGCAAGCTCAAAGTGAATGCATTTTTG
>Ga0163225_100448_pt1 | contig 11256 bp, 5 predicted proteins | sample MSEWel2016_04_06_2_FD_113145 | JGI IMG/M metagenome (GOLD analysis project Ga0163225, IMG submission 113145) | Subsurface microbial communities from deep shales in West Virginia, USA - MSEEL Well Study Marcellus 5H_2016_04_06 ... | reverse complement strand
GTTATTCTCGTTTTTGAATCAGTTATCCCGAAGTGGCTTTTGTAAGGTTTTTACCCTAAAAACCAACAAAAAGCACAATCGGGACTCCCTGGATTCAAAAACTTCGAAAGCCCCCGAAAAAAAATCGGGGCAGGCTTTGTATTTGGCGCTTTCTTATCAAAGACTAAAAAAACCTTAGTTTTCTTGCTGGCACTATCTATTCTTTGCTAGCAATAGTCCGTTATCCTGAAACTCGGGATCACAAATAACTGATAATTAATTCGTTACAAAACCATGCGGGCGGGCTGCAACTCACTCATAATAAAGACTTTGCGCCTTTGCATCTCTGCGTTTAAGCTTTTTTTTAACGGACACTATTTAGCAATACTCCGTTGAACTTTTGCAATCCACTGTAAGTTAATTGTTTGAACTCGAAAGCGTCTGTTTGTTAAAATTCAGTATATCAAGATTTTACGAAGCATCTTACATCTTATGTCTAATCACTAAGGGTCGGGACTAACGATCTATTGATTTAGCATTGTCTGCCTAAAAGCCAACAGCAATGAGCTAAGAGCTGTTTATCAGCCAACAGCTGCGAGCTAAACTCCGTTAAAACTTAATCACCACCTGTCCCATAAAATACCTTCCGGCCATGGGGTAATAGTAAGCCCAGGTTGCTTCCTTTCCCTGTTCGTACCAGTTTCCGCCATAAGCATTGCTCTCGTATTCATGATCCAGAACATTATGAATGGTCAGTTGCAGGTCGATTTGTTTCAATGACCTGGGAAACAGCGACCAGCCGAATTGCAGGTCATTCACAAAATAGGCATTCAGTTTTCTTGCCTCACTTTCGGTGTTGTCGAAGTATTGTTCTCCCACATATTTACTGGCCAGGGAAATTTTAAAGTTTTTTACCGGCTCAACGGATAGATTACTGCTTCCTGATATTGATGGAGAGTAGGCGATTTGTGTGTCGCCGTGATTTTTGGTGATGGTCTCGGAATCCCAAACAGGTTCTCCGTCTTCAATTAGAGGTTCTCCATTGACAATGACGGGAAAGCTGTTCGTGGAAGTTTCCACATAGTCTTCGATGATGTTTCGACTGAGTGTCAAATTAATATCCCATTTAAGCCAGGATGTCGGTTTCACAGCAGCCATCAGCTCCATACCGGCACGATAACTGTTTTCTACATTGGTCATGATATCATTGCCCACATTGTTTTTTTTACCGGTAGGGATCAGCTGGTCGTTATATAACATGTAGTAAAAGTTGATGCCGCTGCTAAAAGTGGCAGACTGAAAATGGTGTCCAAGTTCTATGTCATACAAGCGTTCCGACTGAGGAGTTTCATTGGGTAAATTCTTGGCCTCTTTGAAATTGGTACGGGTGGGCTCACGGTTAGATATTCCTGCAAATGCATAGATGCTGTTTTTTTCGTCAGGAGTAAGATAAAATCCCACTTTGGGATTTACAAAGCTGAAATCGTGTTCTTGGTCAAGAGACAGCAGGTCATCATCATTTCCCGACATTTCGTAGTTGATGTGTCGGTATTGCAAGTCGGCAAAAGCCCGTATTGCGGGACTAACCTGCCAGTTGAGCTTGGAGAAAAGATTGTAATCGGTTTTCAGTCCGTTGTTGTAGTACCAATTGTGCTCTTTTTCGGTATTTCCGGCATAGCGCATCCAGATGATCCGACCGAAATGATTGCCATCGTATTGATTCCAGCCTCCGCCAAAGGTGAATTCAAGACCAGGCAGGAGTGAGGCATTTCCCGATAATGTAGCACCGTAGAAATCATTACCCATCCATTTGCGTCGGATGAGGTCGGTGGTTTCGACGGTTTGATCGCCGATGACAGGATTTGGCAGGGCGTAATCTGCAAATGCCTCATTTTCTTTGTATTGCTCGTAGTAACCGTCCCCCCGGGTGTAGTGCAAGGCGGCAGTAAAATAGAGACGGTCGCTGGGGGCTACACTGTAAAAAAGCTGGCTGTGGGTTTGTTTGTAATTATCGGTCTGGTCCTCGTAATATTTTTCGATGCCAGACTCATCCGTATAAACTCCCGCCGGGTTGTATTCTCGGTCGGTCTCCAGAAGTTCCTGTGGAACTCCCCACCAGCTGATGCCTGTTTCCTGGTCGCCATGGAGTACGATCATTTTCAGAAAGCTGTGGTCGAAGTGCAGCGTTCCGCCCAGATAAAGTGACTGGTGATCGGAGAATGCATTGTGGATGTAACCGTCACTTTTGAGGCGAGAGTAACGTCCTTCAAAGGAGAAACGGTCGTTGATCATTCCGGTGCCCATTCGCAGGCTGTTTTTCAGGGTATTGAACGAACCGGTGGTTGATGATAACTCCGTATAGGCTTGAGGTTCACTGGTAGTGGTCTGGAAATTAACCGTGGCTCCAAATGCTGCGGCCCCCTGGGTGGAAGTCCCTACTCCACGCTGAATCTGAACGTTCTCTACCGAATTGGCAAAATCGGGCATATTGGCCCAGAAAACACCCTGGCTTTCGGCGTCATTTACCGGAATCCCGTTCATGGTTACATTGATGCGCGTGGCATCAGTTCCCCTGATGCGAAATGCCGTGTAGCCCAGTCCGGTACCGCTTTCGGAGGTGGAAATCAGTGAAGGCGTGAGTTTCAGCATTGAGGGGATATCGTTGCCCGCTCCTGCTTGTTCTAACTCCTCCCGCCCTATATTGGTGTGGGCTACAGGAGTTTTGCTCCCGACACGGTAAGCAGTGACTACCACTTCTTCTTTTAAATGGGATTTGGGAACCATCCTGACCTGTATGGTGGATGTATTTGCCGGACTAATGTTTTGTTGCCAGGTTTCATAGCCAAGAAAAGAGACTGTTAATTCAACCATCTCATCGTTAATATTTGAAAACGAGAAAGTTCCGTTGCTGGTAGTTGTTGTTCCCCTGTTTCCAGGGTTCAGGGCCACAGAAGCACCTGCAAGTGGTTCGCCGTCCCCGGTGGTTACCACACCGGTAAGTTGATGTTGTGAAAATACGGGAGACAATAAAAAAATCAATCCCAATACTAACAATAATTTTTGCATGACAAAGCAGTTAAGGGATTGTGCCGAAATAACTTGCCGCTTTAGACTTGTTCTTTTGCCCTTTAACTTCCTTGAAAATCCATTAAATAGCTCGCTATTCGCAGGATTTTCAAGTAGGTAAAGAACAAAATAACTTCGTTAAATCTGTCAATTTATTTCATTACAAATCCTAAAGTTTAAAATTAAACTGAACTGCAATGAGGAAAAATAAAAGACATCACACATTCCCTTGCCGGAATTACCCGGCCAGGTTCAGAGGGTATGATCTCAGCCTTGTTCAGGCACCCCATTGTAGTTTTTAAAGGCAGAAGTGAAAAAGGCAGAAGTTGGAAGTCAGAAAAAAATATAATGTTAATCTCACTTCAAAAAAAACTCTGCGTTTTTGCGTCTCTGCGTTTAATGCGTCGGGAATGATTATAAATGGCGAGAATTTCTCCCTGCGCCGGCATTATCCGTCTCAGGTTCAAAGGGTATGATCTCAGCCATTAGTTGGGCACCCCCGCTTTGCGTTTGCAAATATAATCAGGTTTTTGAAAAGAGAAAAGGATTTATTGGTCTGAAATCCGGAAAATCAAAACAAATGAAAAAACAAACTGGATATACACCAAATTTTCTCTATTTTCGTTGTTTAAAACAATACTTTAATCAGGTTAGAACAATATTCTTTGAGATACCATGATAAAACGTTACATCTTTTCGGTTTTAATTTTATTTTTCGCAGTTGTCTCTTTTTCTTCAGGACAGGAATCCTACGACAGTCAACAACCGGAACAGCTTTTTGATGAGGCTCTGGAGCAATTCAGAAATGAGCGTTATGGCCTTGCCCGCTCCATGTTTGAGAATCTTGAACAAAAATTTGCTCCCGGTCAGAGTAATCTGAAGGCGGAGTCGGCCTATTATGCCGCAATGGCGGCTTCGATGCTGGAAAATGATGATGCGGAAGATCTGCTGGAGGCCTTTTTGATTGATTTTCCGGAGAGTGGAATGCGCCCTTATGTCTATAAACGATTGGGCGATATGGATTATGAAGTGGGCAAATACAGACAGGCAGGACGTCAGTATCGTTATGTGGATGCCCGGAAACTCGATCGTGAAACGCGCATTGATTTCAGATTCAAATCAGGCTATTGCCACTTTATGGAAGGGGAAAGTGAGCAGGCTCTGTCGGCTTTTTCTGAAATAAGAAATGTGGATTCCGAATGGTGGGGGGCTGCTAACTATTATTATGCGCATATTCAGTATGAACAAGGCAACTACAATACGGCGTTATCGATATTTGAAAAACTGAAAGACGAACCAGGATTTGGTGCAGAGGTTCCTTTTTATATTACTCAGATTTATTATTTACAGGAAGAATATCGCAAAGCCATCGATTATGGCGTTCCTTTGGTAAAGGAAGCTCGTGGCACTCGAAAAGGAGATATGGCTCAAGCGGTTGGGAATGCCTACTATGCTCTTGATGATTACGAGATGGCTGCTGAATATCTCAGTCTGGCAGTGGAACTGGTAAAGGAACCTCCCCGTCAGGATTATTACCATTTGGGGATGAGCTATTATCATCTGAAGCAGTATGAAAAAGCCGCAGAAGCGTTGTCGCAGGTGACGGGGAAAAAAGATGAGATGGCTCAGAATGCTTTTTTTCATCTGGGAGATTGTCACCTTAAACTCAATGATAAAAAACGAGCCCGGGTTGCCTTTGGAGCTGCTTCGGAATCCGAGTTTGATGCCTCAATTACCGAGGAAGCTATGTTCAACTATATTAAGTTGAATTATGAACTTTCATTTTCACCCTTTAACGAGATTATCGACAGCTTTACCGGTTTCATCGATCGTTTCCCGGAAAGCCGGTATGTCGATGAAGCTTGGCAATACCTGGGCCAGGCATTACTGACCAGCAGGAATTACAAACAGGCATTGGAGGCCCTGGAGCAGGTCAAAAACAAAACAGCAGACAATTACCGGGCCCTTCAGCGAATTGCTTATCATCGGGGACTGGAATTATATAATAATCTGAGGTTCGATCAGGCCATTGATATGTTGCAATACAGTCTTCAATACGGCGAGTATGATCGCGACCTGAAAGTAAAGGCGCGGTATTGGCTTGGTGAGGCTTATTATCGTCAGGGGAGATACAATAAAGCCATTGAGAATTTTGATATTTTTATTCGTACTCCCGGTTCTTATGGGTTGGACGAGTTTAAAACAGCTCATTACAATATTGGTTACGCCTGGTTTAAGCAGAAAAATTATGATCAGGCTGCCTCATGGTTCAGAAAATATGAAAACCTGATGGGAGACCGGCAAAGTCCTATGTTGGGCGATGCCCTGAATCGAATAGGGGATGCCTTTTTTATGAAACGCGATTTTTCAAGGTCTGTTGATTACTACGAAAGAGCAACCAACGTTCCGGGAGCCAGTGCCGACTACGCAATGTACCAAAAGGCATTTGCCATGGGAATTGATAAAGATCATCCCGGGAAAATACGGCAATTAGAGGAGTTGGTGAACCGTTTTCCGAATTCCTCATTTGTGGACGATGCCTATTATGAAATGGGCCGTTCGTATGTTGCCTTAAACGATCTTAGTTCAGCAATTAGAATGTACAAAACAATCAAGGAGCAGTATCCGCGAAGCAATTTCTCCAAAAAAGCGATGCTGCAACTGGGATTGGTTTACTACAACAACAATGATTTGGATCAGTCTATGGCTTTCTATAAGCGGGTAGTAAATGAGTTTCCGGGAACACCTGAGGCCGAAGATGCTTTGCTGGGAATCAGAAATATTTATCTCGACAGGAATGACGCTGATGGGTTTATTGCATACTCCCGACAGGTTGGGGGATTTGCCAGTATTGATGAGCGCCAGGAAGATTCACTGTCGTATGTAACGGCTGAAAAACTTTATATGCAGGATAAATGTTTGCAGGCCATTAACCAGTTTGAATCTTATCTTAGAAAATACCCCAACGGTCGATTTGCTGTGAATGCACATTTTTACAAGGCCGACTGCCAGTATCGCAACAAGGATTATGAAAATGCCCGGCAGTCTTTCGAGTTTGTGGCTTCCCGGCCCGGAAATATCTTTATGGAGGATGCTTTGATTGGGGTTGCACGTATCAGCTATCATCAGGAACGTTTTACGGATGCACTTGGGTACTATGAACGTCTGGAAATGGAAGCCGAAAAGGAGGAGAGTCGTCGTGAAGCCCTGATTGGCCAGATGCGTTGCCTTGGGAAACTGGGCGATCGTCCGGGGTATGTTACCCGTTTGGCCGAACGCGTGCTTGCCGATGCCAAAACTTCACCGGAGGTAATCAGAGAGGCCCGTTTCCTTAAAGCCAATGCTCACACGGAGCTGAAGGAGACTGATTTAGCACTGGAAGAATTTCAAAAATTAAAAGTCAACCCCAGTTCTCCCGAAGGAGCTGAAGCCCGGTACAGGGTGGCCGATATTTTGTTCGAACGAAATAATATCGATAAAGCTGAAGAAGAGATTTTCGATTTTGTAAATGTAGGAACCCCCCATCAGTATTGGATTGCACGCTGCTTCCTTTTGCTGGCCGATATTTATGAGACACGTGGAGAACTGTTTCAGGCTCGTCAGTACATCGAAAGTTTGCTTGAAAATTACAAAGAAACGGATGATGACATTCGACAACGTGCCAATAAAAGATTGAAAGAACTGGAAAGGGCACAAACAGAGTCATAACCAAAACGCAACAATAATTATTACCAGGAATATTAGCAAAGAACTTATGAAGACCATCAATATTTTTACCCTGTTAACAATATTCTTAATGTCTGTTGGTGTCAGTGCTCAGGAGCCGCTAAGCAAGGACGTACGCGTAGTTCGTGAATTTGATCCAACGGTTTCGGATGCCATGAAAATCAACCAGATGCCGGACAGGGAAGATACACTGAAAATAAACCCACGGTTTAGCTATCGGGTGGTGGGCCAGCCGCTTAGCGGAACACCTGAGGTGGAGCCTATGAGTGCAGCCGCTTTGGCCCGTCAGCACAAGAGGGAGTTGTATCCATCGTATGTCAGGGGTGGACTGGGAAATTATGAAACGCTGTTTGGAGATATCTTTTACAATATTACCCGCAATGAGAAATTTGCATTTGCACTTTCATTGGGCCAGGAATCTTCGTGGGGAAACATAGAACTGGAAGATGGTGCATCTTCGGATGCTCCGCTGCACCGAACAAACGGCGGACTCTACCTTCGTCATTTTTTTGATGACAAAACCCTGGAGCTCGATATGGATTTTAATCGAAGGGCTTATGAATACTATGGCTATCAGACTATTGATGCGGCAGATGAATCCATCGTGTTTTATGATGCCGGAGATGGAACCATCGTTCGGGGAGGTGCACTGATTCCTGAAAGGAAACAACGACAGACTGCTTTTGATTTGCATATTGGTCTTCTTGGGCAACAATCTGATGTGGATGATACCCGCTATCATCTGGGATTTAATTACGGGGCTTTTAATAATTATACCGGAGTTGGGGAAAATCGTTTTTCTCTTTCCGGTGACCTTAAGCTGCCTTTGGGTGCAGCAGGATTGCACCTTGATGGAGGAGTTAGCTACAATAAGGTGAATGCACCTAAAGGAGAAAATGAAATGCCGGCGCTTTGGACTTTTGAAGAGCGGGAACAGATATTCCTGACATTAAACCCGAGAATGGTTATTCCCGGGGGAAAACTGAGTGTGGAGATTGGGGTGAATGCGACAGGGGAATTCTCGGGGGCTGAAGATTTTTATCTATCGCCTCATGTGAAAGGAGATTTGGTCATTGCCGAGGGAATTGTTTCTACATTTCTTGGGATGACCGGTGAAGTTCGCCCCGGATATTATAGTGAAATGATGGCCGAAAATCCGTTTTTATCACCCGATGTACTGGTGAAAACTGCGCATTCCAATATCAGGGGTTTTGCCGGAGTGAAGGGCAATTTCAGTAGTGCTACATCTTTTACCGCCCGGTTGGATTATGAGTTTATCGAAAATGAACATTTTTATGAAAACCTGTTTTTTCAGGAAAGTGCGTCAGTAAATTACGGCATGAGCAATATGTTTACCGTGAATTATGATGATGTTACCATGCTTACCCTGAGCGGAGAACTGTTGGTAAGGCCTGTTCAGCAGCTCGATATTATACTCAAAGGCGCCTACTATGGCTGGGAACCTGATGTTTTGGAGCATGCCTGGAATAAACCTGAAATGGAAATTGGCATCCGGGCCGGGTATCAGTTTAATCAGGAGTTAAGGGTGGATGCAGCTTTTAATTTGTTGGGTGAACGAAAGGCAAGAGACCTGAATGCTATCGACGGAGTGAAGATGCTAAAATCGGTGGCTGATTTTAATTTGGGTGGAAATTATCAATTAAATAAAAGATTGCATTTTTTTGCCAGAATTCAGAATATATTTGCAGCGAAATATTATCAATGGTCCGGTTACCCTATGCAGGGTATAAACTTTAGAGTGGGAGCCGGTTATTCATTTTGAATTATCAGAGGCTGATGAGTTTGTGGTACCACATTACTGTGGACTGATAATAAATTTAATTTTTGGGAATGCATTTTTTTTGCTGACAGCGTTAAAATATAGAAGTTCAGGGTGCTATAGCTTATAACGTCTAAAAGAATCAACGATCTAATTTTATTAACAATAAAAGTTTATACTGCTGTAGAAATGAGAAAATGGCGTACCGAAGATTCCGTTGAACTGTATAACATCAGTGGCTGGGGAATTAACTATTTTTCTGTGAATGAAAAAGGAAATGTAGTCGTAACTCCTCATGGGAATGGTGTGGAAGTTGATTTGAAGGAACTCGTGGATGAGCTGACCCTCCGGGATGTGGAGGCTCCTATGTTGCTCAGGTTTCCTGATATTCTGGATAGTCGTATTGAAACAATGCAGAATTGTTTTGGTAAGGCTCGCAACGAATACAATTTTAAAGGACAGAATTTCATTATTTACCCCATCAAGGTAAATCAGATGCGCCCGGTGGTGGAAGAGATTGTAGGGCATGGGAAGAAAGTAAATATTGGTCTGGAGGCCGGCTCCAAGCCCGAATTGCATGCTGTTATTGCCACCAATACCGAAAGCGATTCCCTGATTGTTTGTAACGGATACAAGGATGAAGCCTACATAGAACTGGCTTTGCTGGCTCAGAAAATGGGGCGAAGGATTTTTCTGGTGGTCGAGAAGCTTCATGAACTGCGATTGATTATTCGCATTGCACGGCAGTTGAAGGTAAAGCCCAATATTGGTATCAGGATAAAGCTGGCTAGTTCCGGTAGTGGAAAATGGGAAGACTCCGGTGGTGATGTGAGTAAATTTGGATTGACTTCCAGCGAGCTCATAGAAGCACTTGATTATCTGGAAGAACAAAAAATGAAAGATTGCCTTCGTCTGGTGCATTTCCACATTGGCAGTCAGGTAAATAAAATTCGGCGAATCAAGAGTGCATTGAAAGAAGCGGCCCAATTCTATGTGGAGCTTTTCAAACTCGGTTTTAGTGTGGAATTTGTGGATATCGGTGGCGGCCTTGGGGTCGATTACGACGGAACCCGTTCTGCCAACAGCGAAAGCAGTATCAATTACAGCATCCAGGAATATGTGAACGATGCTGTTTATACCATGGTTGAAGCCAGTGATCGTCATGAAATACCACATCCTAATATCATTACGGAATCGGGACGTTCTCTGACTGCCCATCATTCGGTATTGATTTTTGAAGCATTGGAATCGACCTCTGTTCCTCAATGGGATGAAGAGGAGGAAATTCAGGAAGACGACCATGATTTGGTTCGGGATCTTTATGCTCTTTGGGATACTTTGAATCAATCACGTATGCTTGAGACCTGGCACGATGCCCAGCAAATAAGGGAAGAAGCCCTTGATCGGTTTAGCTTCGGACTCATCGACTTGCGTACCCGGGCTCAGGTTGAGCGGCTTTTCTGGTCTATTGCCCGTGAAGTGCTCGATATGGCATCAAAACTGAAACACATCCCGGAAGAATTATCGAATCTCCGAAAATTGTTGGCCGATAAATATTTCTGTAATTTCTCTTTGTTTCAGTCGCTTCCAGATAGTTGGGCCATCGACCAGATTTTCCCTGTAATGCCTATTCATCGGCTGAATGAAAAACCAGAGCGTGTGGCAACCATTCAGGATGCGACCTGCGATTCGGACGGGAAAATTGACAACTTTATCTCCACACGGAATTTTTCTTACTACCTGCCTGTGCATAAGTTGAAGAGAGATGAGCCGTATTACATCGGGGTATTTCTGGTGGGAGCTTATCAGGAAATTCTGGGCGATATGCACAACCTCTTCGGAGATACCAATGCAGTGCATGTTTCTGTTCACGAAGACGGCTATAAAATTGACCAGATAATAGACGGGGAAACCGTCGCCGAAGTATTGGAATATGTGCAATACAGTCCCAAGAAAATGGTCCGTGCATTGGAAACCTGGGTGATGTCATCGGTGAAGAAGGGCGTGATCTCCGCCGAAGAAGGAAAAGAATTTTTATCCAATTATCGCTCCGGTTTGTATGGTTATACTTATTTGGAGTAGAGAATAGGGGCCTGTATGCAATTGTTGGCTGATAATCAACGGTGGAATTCCTGTATAAACAGACTATATTATTCTTCGTATTATCTTGCCAGTGCTTTGTTATATAAAAACGACATAAATGCAGAAACACATAATGGTGTTAAAACAAGACTTTTTCTTCATTTTGTAAAAAATGGTTTGTTGGATAAAACTTTGGCAAAACTTTTTTCTCATTTTAATGTCTTAGCAAATATCCTTATTGTGACTTGCTTAGTCATACTCGTTTCAAGATTCTTTTCGTTTTGTTATCTTTGCACTCACTTTTTTAGCCTGTTTTATTCATGAATCTTCGTAATGAAATGTTCAAATATCAAGAAATACAAGAAACCGCAGACAAATTTGAAGCAGGAAACGAGCATGGCAACGATTATCACAAGAGAACATGTATAAGATTTTTCATGCGAGTTCCATCCGGCCATAATAAGTAAATTTTATACGGATGAAATAGTGAACTATTTTCTACCTAAGTTGAGCGATACGAGGGTAACGAAGTAGCGCTTTACTTAGCGTTAACCCCGAATTAGAAAATGTTGGGCTTTCACCATCCTTATGGTGAAAACCTTATATTTTCTTAATCGATTGAG
>Ga0163225_100444_pt1 | contig 11313 bp, 11 predicted proteins | sample MSEWel2016_04_06_2_FD_113145 | JGI IMG/M metagenome (GOLD analysis project Ga0163225, IMG submission 113145) | Subsurface microbial communities from deep shales in West Virginia, USA - MSEEL Well Study Marcellus 5H_2016_04_06 ... | reverse complement strand
TCGTCAATACATTGAACAGTTATTAGGTAGCTCATCTGGTTAGAGCGTCCCGATCCCGATCGGGAAGGTCGGCGGTTCAAGACCGCCTCTCGCTACGAAGGGTTAGAACTTAAAAGTTTTAACGGATCTTGTGGTTTTGGAAACCCACACCGACAGATTGAACCGATTGTAAACCCTCACTTCCAAATCCCCCTCCCTGGGAGGGGTAGGGGAGGCCCCTTAAAACGTCACAATGCCGGAGCCACGCCCTCCAGCAAGGGCGGTCGCCCCTGGAGAATGGGTTATAGTGAAGAATATTGATAATGAAATATTTAAGCGTGGTTTTTTATGGTGGTAAAGTAGATATAGTTATGGATTATTAAAAATATTTAGTAATTTAGTTGTTAATAATCTATAAAATATGTACAAATTAAAACAAATATTACTACTGGGAAAGTTCAAGTTTCCTTAAAACTAATCCTGATTATTATTTTACGGAATACAAATTGAAAAATCTTTACCTGATTTCACCTAAAAAATATCAATCATGAAAAATATAAAAAACAATATTCTCGATAAGTTTAGAAATCAGTATACATTTCTAACAATTTTATTTTTGGCATTTTCACTTGTTCTGGTTTCCTGTTCAAATGATGACGACGATGATAAAACGCCACCAGCACAGGTTTCAGATCTGGAGGTTGTTGTTGGAGACAGAGAGGTGACACTTTCCTGGAGCGAACCTGATGATACTGATCTCGAAAATATTGAAATATCGTATACTCCGGGAACTAACCCAACACTTATACAAGCAGCTGGTTTAGAAAGTATTATTGTTCCGGGTTTGACAAATGGAACGGAATATGCGTTTTCCGTGAAAACTGTAGATAAAGACGGTAATAAATCACAATCGGTTGATATTTCTGCCATTCCCAACCCGCCATTTGTCGTTGTCTTTCCGGATCAAAGCGACTATTATTCTGGTGGGGGAACATTTTCACTCGATGGTAGTCATTTAGTCATCGAGGTTACCTTTAACAGAGCTGTAGATGTTAATTCAGTAAAGCCCGGGGAGACCATTTATTTTGAAGCAGACGTCATTTCACAGGGGACAGTTGAATTTTCTAATGATAATAAAACCGTGACCTATACAGCTACAGATGAGGTTTCTGATTTAGGTACGTTTTCACCCGATATGTATTTTAATTTCGTTCTCATCGGCGATGATGCAGGAAACGGGACTATCACAGATGCCAATGGAGTGATCCTGGACGGAGACGAAGACGGAGAAAGCGGCGGCAACTATGTGCTGAATCTCATTGTTATTGGCTAGTCTGATCAATTGTCAGTTAAGAAAAGCCTAAACGCAGAGACGCAATGACGCAAAGTTTTTAATATAAGACCTAATTTCCGCAAAGGCTATGTATTTATTTATATAAAATTATGCGGAAGTTAGGTTAACCCTGATATAGCCCGGATTATTCATAAATAATTCCTGTCCTCGACAGCGACTAAGATTCAGTAAAAACTTTTAGAGTTCAGTAGTTAACTGCATATTAAATTTGATTGATAAATTTTATCGGAACGGATTATTCGTCCGATCAAATTATTGAAAACATTTTCTTTCATTTGTGAACGGTTGATCCGATAACAAAACTCGCCCGTGTATCGGTCTGTATTATAGTCGCTTACCCGTGAATGCGTTTTTCGTATCCATGATTTCAGTTGATGTATCATGGTGTGCAAGGCTTTAAAGTTTAGCCCGCCATCACTTTCTGTTTGGGTAATGCTGTAGTCTTTCATCAATGGCCTGTAACCTTTCCACTTATCGGTCGTTACTAATGCCCCAGGCGAGATATGTTTATCGAACAGACGCCTCAGCTCATTGGACGAATAATTTTTTAATTTTCATGAAGTACATATGTATTAACCCCCGAATAAGTCTGACATAATATTGATAAACCATTTTGAACCAGGGCTCATCGTTTTATGGGTGAATTCCAAATTAATATCTTCAAAACAGTTACTCCACAAACAGAATCTCCACTCTTCGGTTTTCTGCTGCTTTTGCCGGTTCTGAATCATCCGGCCACAGTGGATGGTTCTTGCCAAGCCCCAAAATAAACAGACGATCTGGTGAAACGCCCGCTTCAATTAGTTTACTTGAAGCCGCTTCGGCCCTCCTTTTACTTAATTTCAGGCAGTATTCAGGGTGTCCGGTCATATCGGTATGTCCGATAATAATTGCTTTTATATTTGGGTCTTCGTTAAGGACATTAACATATTGCGCAATATCGTGTGTGTATTCCTCCCTGATTTTATGTTTGTCGAAATTGAAATTTACCATATTCTGCGGAGCTGCAATAGGCGAGAGTTTGTGTTTATTAAGCAGAGTTTCTACATCATTAGGAAGAGGAGGAAGGTCATGATTTGCTATTTTTTTTAAATCGGGATTTTTAGCAGCTGTTTTGGTAGAATAATTAATTCCGGTGGTGTTTCCATCGTAGGACAGGGTAATGGTTTTCTCCCGGTCATAATTATTTCCCGTCTGATAAGAAATAGTGTAATAGTGAAGATTGGTTTTGAAAATTTCAATAAGCGCCTGAGAAACTGCTTCCACATTGTTAACATGATAGTGGTGGGCACTGGTGTAATCGGCCAGGTATTTTAGAACCATCTCGTTGACATAACCTCCCAGAGAAACCGTGTGAACAGGGATATTCATTTCATTTGCCCGCTTAATGATTTCTATTGCAGTCGTGTTCAGGTGGTTTTTGTAAATGAATGAAGCATTTTCGTAACCATCGGTAAACAGGATCATACGTTCATTTGGGGTGTTTGGTGTCATGGCATTCATGGCTGAGTCGGCTGCAGCATAAAGTGCGGTGTACCCGGCAAGTTCTTCCATTCCTTTTACCTTAAAGTATTTCAGCAATGAGTCTGTATTTGCGCTGGGTGGTGAAACGGCGGTGATGGTTTCATCGAATTTAACGAAGCGAATTGTATCCAGAGGGTGTTTTTCTTTAATTAATTGGCGGATGAGGGGTTCCAATTTTTGCATGGAATAATCCATTGAGCCGGAGTAGTCCATGACCATCATGATATTCTGGGGGAGGTATTCGGTTTCTGAAAATTGGTGTTCTTTCACCGTGAAGTTTTTTATCGGATGCGTTTTATTTTCATACTTTTCAAGGATGGAATGGAACAGGTTCTTCTCTTTGCGCTGCTCATTGTCGGCCAGTCCACGCACGAAATTTCCGCGACCATCGAGTGCGATAACCTTCAGAACTGTTTCTGGCGGATAATTATCGTAATTTACACCGATGATTTCCATATAAATGGTGTCTTTCTCCATCAATGCTTCGGTTCTTACATTCCCGTTAAATAAAGGCCGCTGCTGAATTACAAGGGAAATGGTTGCACTGTCTTGCCTGATTTGTCCAACCTTATCGTAGTAATTCCAGCTAATGGTGTAATCTCTTTCGTCGGTTGCCTGGTCCGAAAGAATTCCCGATGCGGGGTATGTGACTCCATTAACCCTTACATTACTCACCCCTGAAACACTCCATCTCACTTTGTAGGGGTTATATTTTCTGATTGGTTCACCATATCTGAAGAAAGGAGCATTTTTGGTAAAAATATTGGTAAGCGACAGGTGTTGAATGCTCACAGAATTTTTCAGAAAGGTTAAAGATTTTTGAAACGTTGTTCCGTCATATTTTGTTGCTTTGAGGGTGAATAGGGTGTCGGTCTTGATTGTATCTAACAAAGAACCCCTGGGCTTAACCGGTTGCCCATTGATGGTTGTTTCGGACGCATTGTCCAGTTCCCAGTTCAGGGTAATTTCGGAGCCACCCCGGACTATAAGCGTATCCAGGTTGGGCAGGCCTATAGCTTCGAAATGATGAATGTACCAGGCTTTAATCGTGTCTGAAAGAGTTGTTTCTTTGCCGTTTCTGTTGATGACTTTTATTGTTGCCGGAGTATCGTGAAAGATGATGAGAGTCGTATCGCCGGAGGAACTTACAGGTTTCCCGTTGAAAGTGACCATTTTTGCATTTTCGGTTTGCCATCTTACTTCATCCTGATGATTATATCGAACCGAATCGCTCATGGAAAAACGATTGATGATGGGAGGAAGAACTTTTATCTTTTTTGTACGACTCACTTTTTTCCCTTTTTCTGTTTCTGCCGTTAGCCGGTAAAAAACAGTCGTGTCGGGGATTATTCGCAACGTTCCGGAACGCTCCACAGTGCTGTCATTAAGGGTGATTTTCAGGTGTTTTCGGTTGATGGTTACATCCCATTCGAGGTTAACGGTATCGCCCAGCAGAATCTTCCATTCCGATATATTTAACTCGACATTGGAACGTTTGGGGCCGAAAATCTGACCATTTAAACTGATAGTAAGGAGAAAAAATGAGAGGAGATGGATGAATTTAAGTTGCATGGAAAAAGCTTGTAAGTTCAGGGGAAAACGGATCTGAGGGGTGCATGAAACGTGTACCTGATTAAGGAGGACTATAAGGATTCATCAGCCCTGCAGGAAATAATCCAACAGGGCTGACATATTAAAGAAATAACTTTTTTGAGGTCAGTCCTATTTCTTAAAAATCAGCCATAAAGCGTGAATCAAACCTGGCAGAAATCCAAGAACAGTTAAAAGTACATTGATCCAAAAATGCTTTGTGATGCCTACTTGCATTGCCGCACCTACGGGAGGCAAAATGATAGCAAAAATAATTTTTAAGATATCCATAAGAACAACTTTAATTGATTTATACCAAAGATAATAAAAAGGTATCACTATTGGCCTTGGAATTCAAAAAGGTAAGATATAATACTTATTTCCTGGAATTTGATATGGGGTTGAGAGTTGATTTTTTATTGGGTATATTTAGATTGTCATGAGGTTGGACAGATTAAACCCGGTTTGTTGAATTTGGAAGGAGGTTAATCGTGATTTTTCTCCCGTTTTTCTATTATTAGTTGTTCGCTAAAAAGGATGAAAAACCATGACCATATTTGAGATAGTAATTTTTGTTTTTTCTTGTGTTTTGATTGTCGCTACTTTTGCATCCATAATCCGGAGGAGTCATTGGTGGTATCGTGTGTTTGATTTTCCACGGGTGCAAATCTGGATTTCTTTGCTAATGCTTTTGATAGCGGGATTGCTCGTTTTTTCTTTTAGTTTTTCGGGTCAGTTTTACTTTATTGGACTGTTGCTGGTGAGTCTGGGCTATCAGACTTATCGGATTTTTCCATATTCCATCTTTTACAAGAAACAGGTTCATCGGGCTAAATCATGGAAAGAAGATGAAACAGTTTGGGAGTGTGGGTTCCGATCATTTCCCTGTATATTTAAAATTGCAATATAAACCCGGGGCGGCCGTGCATCAGGAAAAATCCGGTCCTGTGGATGAGGATGAAAAAGAGCGGAAAGAGGAAAAAATCATCCGTGCTGATATTTAACGAACTTAAGAATGACTAATAAAAAAGGACCTGCGTTAGGCCAGTCCTTTTAATGAATATTATCCTTTTTGAAAGAAACTCTACAACGCTAATTCTTCGTAGAGCGAAAGTGGAGCTGCCGGGAGCAGTAAAATTATCTTTGCTACGTTTAATAATAGTATTTAAAATGTTAAATTGCTTTTGCGTGAAACAAGGGTGAAGCTCATTTTTGCGGAGCGTGAGGGAACAGAACCCTGGTTCTAATTTATGTTTTTTTAACGATTTGGGCAATGAAAAGGGTTTTTTTAGGGGTTGTTTTTCTCTTTTTTTTGGGGGGGTCGATGGCTAAATGGATTTTTGAAAAGGGAAAATGATTACCTATATCTCCCGAAAAACAAAAAACATCAAATAGCCTGGGAAGCCGGCTCAAAGCCGGCTTTTTGTACGTGTCGAGTTACAATTAACCACCCCGCTAAATCGGAGTGCTATCCTCATAGATGCCTTTATATTATTGAGTTTTGTTTAGTATGAGATTAGCACCCTGCTTTAGCGGGGTGGTTATTAAAGTTATGTTGTGAATTCTAATTATCGCATATCGCGATATGCGATAATTAAAAAACAAATATTTGTTATACAGTATTTAAAGCATTAAATTTGCATATTGCGATATGAAATATTTTTATTATGAAGCAACAACAACCAGCCATGCGACCGCAAGATATTGTGGTGTTGTTAAAAATTATTCTTTTTGAGGGCAAATCGTGGAATCAACTTAACTTATCGGAAGAATTATATCTAAGCCAGTCAGAAATTAGCCAGTCAATCTCAAGATCGAAATATGCCGGTCTACTGGATCCGAGGGGGAGGCATGTTCGTCGGTTGGCTTTGATGAATTTTTTGAATTACGGTGTTGAATTTGTATTTCCTCAACAAACTGGTTCTATTGTTAGAGGGTTTCCCACTGCTCATGCGGCACCCCCTTTGGCTGATTCAATCCAAAGTAGTGAAAATTATGTTTGGCCAACCGGAAAGGGTACAGTAAAAGGACAAAGTATAGTTCCCCTTTATCCTGGTGTTATCGATGCGTGTCGTATTGATTCCCGATTGCATGGAGTACTGGCTCTTGTGGATGCAATAAGAGTAGGACGTGCCAGAGAAAAGGAAATTGCGGTTAATGAACTAAAGAATAGAATTTCAAATGCAAAACAGGATAATTAATACTGCCGTTGTGGTTGAAGTGGCCAGAGGCTTAAAAGAGCTGAGGGAGCAGGTAGTTTTTGTTGGAGGAGCAGTGATCAGTCTTTATACGGACGATCCTGCAGCTGATGAAGTACGACCAACTGCTGATATTGATATGACCATCCGATTGACAGGGTTTACTCAATGGGCAAAAATGCAGGATCGTTTATTGGAATTGGGATTCTCTCCAAACCCTCAGGGGCATGCCATTTGTAGTTATTTGTATAAAGACATTCTTGTTGATGTGATGCCTGCAGAAGATTCTCCAATAGGTCCTGTGAACAGTTGGCACAGAGCTGGTTTTAATCGTTCCTGGAATGTGACTTTGGATAATGAGACCATCCGTATATTATCGTCTCCTTTTTTTCTTGCCAGTAAATTTGAAGCATTTAACGGAAGGGGTGGTGATTACAGAACGAGTCATGATTTTGAAAACATTATCTATGTGATAGATAACAGGACTACCATTGTAAAAGAGGTAATTGATTCGCAGGAAAGAGTTAACAATTATTTGAAGAGTGAAATTAAGAAAGTCATGGAGAGCCTTTTTCGTGAGGAAATAATCTCCTCACACATTCATCCTTTAGTCGTTGAGGATAGGTATGAAATCGTGCTGAATAAAATGCAGCAAATATTAATAAAATGAGATCTTCCTTGTTTTTTGCATCAAGTAAAAAAAATCGCCCATTTTGCCTTCGCGCCATCCGCCGGCCTGCCTGCCGTTTCATGATTTTTGTCTTAAAGTCTTTACGTATAAATTAGAAGTCTCCATTTCATGGGCCGTCAGGGAGGCCCGCAAAGCGAACAGCCAACTGCGCTTTTTAACCTGTGGATTCCCTTTAATCAAAAAATATTTGTTTGAATAGAGGCTTGTTTTGGATATCCTATTTATATGCAAGCTAATCTGCATTAGGCATTGCACCAGATTTACCGGTTTTATAGGTTTTTAAGTAAGATATTTCTTTGCGAATACCGAAATTCGTCATTGAAAAAATGTCCTTTGCTTCATTTCCTTTTATCGATTAATCAACTGAAATATATGAGTAGTTCAGATAAAAGTTAAATCTCAATAAACTCCTTCCGGATATCATCAATGAGTCCCGGGTTTAGCTTTTCTTCCCTGGCATATGTGTCAAACCCGGAAATTGCATTACCCACCTTGTCAATAAGACTTTTGTAGTTCTGTATGTCATTGTTTTGGCCAATAATTTCTAAGTCTTCCCGGGTAATTTGTTCGTATTTCCCGTTAACCGACAGAGAATGTCTGTTGACATAGGCTGGTGCTGCTAAATCTACACTAAAGGTTAAGTCATAAGCAGGGGAGAGCTTCCATGAGCCATCCTTATGCATACAAAAGGCAAAGTTTTTTGAGTGATCGTCCACATTTCTGGCAAGCACATTAAATACCATTCTGATGTATTGTTGTTCCAGATCCTCATATGGGAGTTTAAGTTTGCGGATTACTGAAAAGATATCTTCATAACTGTTACTGTTAGGATCCATGGCAGCCAATGTTTGAATGTGTATTCTCTCATTGTGAACCCGATCGAAACGACGGGTAAGGAAATGGGTTATATTTCCAAATGTCTTTAATTGAGAAGGCATCATCTTAATACCAGCATTTAAAGCCATTCTATAATAGATATATTCCAGTTTCCCGAAAGGATAGGCAGAGTTGTCATCATATTTTAAGATGAAATGCTGATAATCTTCCGGGATTTTTCCCTGGCCTGAGATGATTTTGCCAGTCTTTTCATTTAAAGCTACAATAGCCTTTGGGCGCTTACCGCCCGGAGAGGAACTAATTTTAATTAAGTCTTGCCATAAAACAGAGTTTTCCTGGTTTAAGATGGTGGCCTCTCTTTCATTTAAGACCTGTCGGGCAAATTCATACAGCCTTTGCACATCAACAGAAAAGGCTTTCTGGTCACCCAGTTTATGGGCAGGTTCATAAGTTAAAGCGCCCATAGCCCGATTGCCGATAAATGACAAATGATCAACAGGTGTTACTTTTTTTTGTGATAGCTGATTGTCCCTTAACCAGGCCTTAAATAATGAATTTCCCCATTTGTCAGGGAGGGAGTCAGCAACCATAGGCGGCAACCCCTGATATAGTTTGTCATTATTGCCGGGCCAGGGGATCTGACGTTGGCTGCGGGGCGAGTGGATGGACATTGTTAATGGGGCAATATCCAGATTTTGTGTTAAAAACTCGGGGTCATATTCAAAATTGGCAACATGGGCATTCTGATCCCATGACAAATAACCTGCATCCAAATTCCATAATTTGACTTTTACGACGTTTGATTCCATAGCGGTTACTTTTGTTTTTGCTTTTTATACAGGGCACGGGGACTCTCAGGTAATGGGGGTAATATTTTTTCTATTTCATCCAGACAATCAATTGCGCGAAGCAATTTGATAAACGATGCCATGGTAATGCCGGTACCACTGCCTTTTTCAAAACCGCTGATGGTAAATACACTTAACCCGGATTTATGAGAAACTTCCTTTTGTGTTAATCCCATACGTTTTCGGTAGTTCCTATATCGCTTGCCTAACTCGCTGATTAATTCAGCCCCCGATTTTTCGTATATATTGTCTTGCATTAAAATATAGTTATATCTGCAATTTTAGTGAATAAATATGGAAAAATAAAGATATAGCTGTATTTTTTCAAGGATAAACCTGACCTTTTTCAACCTTTCTTCTCCTTTTTTCATGATATTTCTTCCTTTTGTGAGGTTTCCTTCACCTTTTCTTTACCTTTCCGGTAGCTAATCTTGGATTTTCGCCCTAAAAATGCTTTTTGATGGATAATGTAGCTTGTGAAAGGGGAAGGATTTTTAAAATTTCAGGTTGTAATTCTTTTTTCCGGGATATTGTATTAATTTTCTTTTTTTTGAGGTTGGATCTGTATTAATATTTCTTATCCATCTTGTTTTTGTTACCTAATTTGAAAAACTATGACTCGACAATCAGTAAATCCTTTTTCAGCATCTATTACTATGGGACTTGAACGAGGCTACTCGCGTGAGTTGATTAGTAAGTCAGATGTTATATCCTGGCTGCAAGGTTGGCAGGCTCGTCTGTTGAAAAAGAAAAAGGTTGGGTTGAGTGTTTGTATTTCTGAATGCGACATTGTTTTTAGCGGACAAGTTGAACCTCACCTGAAAATGAACATGATTAATTATCCCAGATTTCCCATGAGAGAGGAAGACTTAAAAGATGCAATTGAATTAATTGTAAGAGATCTGATGGAGGCATTTAATCAAAACCGAATAGTTATTGAATATTTGGATGAAACAATAATGCTTGAAAATTCACCGGATATTGATCCACGGATAAAGGAAAGTTGAAAAAGGGACTTAGCAAAAATGGGCTGATCAAATACTATTCCTGTTTTTTGGGGCAATTCGCGCTAAATTGAGCGTAAAAACTCAATTTTTTTGCTTTTGTTGCAGGCTTGTTGCTCGGGTAAGTGTCATGTTATAAGCGAAAAGCGATTTTTTATATGGAAATTTCTCTTTGTTTTTGGTTTGAAAAAATAGGTTTTAGCCTGCAACAAATTAGTGGTGAATAGACAGTGAAAATATGCGGTTAATTTATTAAACGATTCTTTTTCAATAATTATTAGGGCTTGAAAAATAATGTTGCGGAAAATTCTAAACTATGGGAGGGAATGATACATCCACATAAAGTAACTTTGAAAAAATGAGAAACGTATTTACTGTTCTTTGTTGCCTTCTGATACCGCCCTTGGCGATTGGCCAAAATGAAGAACTGCTTCCTGATGCCACCTCAGAAGAAGAGTCTTTAATTTTTTTTATGGAACAAGCACCGGAATTTACAGGTGGAATGGATTCTTTGTGGTGTTTTCTTGAATCCAATCTGGACTTTACTATTTTAAATCTTAATGATAAAAATGGGAGGGTCATCGTTACCTTCGAAATAGATACAACTGGTACAGTTTTAAATATCAAAGCAAATCCGGATTACGTTAAAGAATTGGACGGAATCGTTAATGATAGATTGATTGAAAATGAGATAAAGAGGGTGTTGAAGTTATCACCAAGATGGTCCCCTGCGTTACAAGACGAACAACCTATTAGAGTGGGATATTCTATTCTTCTTGAGATTCCGTATGCTGATTTTAAATGTGAAAATCTTCATAACTCCTCTACCGCATATTGGGATGTGGATGTAAATGCTGAATTCAATTATAAAGGAGAAGACGACACACATCAAAGTATTGAACGTTTTATTGGTGATAATTTGCAGTGGACAAGTCAGGATGATTGCATCGGCCGTGTCTTGGTGGGAGTGATTATAGATAAGAAGGGGAAAATTACGCACTCAAAAATAATCAGAGGGCTGGGCTCATGTCGGGGATTTAATGAAGAGGCTTTGAGGATAGTGAAAATAATGCCAGAATGGAAGCCTGCTGAAATTAAGGGTGAGCCAGTAAAATCGTACTTTGTGATTGGGGTTAATTTTATGATATGTTAAAATGATTGAAAGTTAACCCAACTTGCAAATTTTGGTCTAAAAATCAGGAAAGTAAAAAAAATATTTAATTGCTTAATCTCAGACAATCAAGCAATTATGGAAATTGCATATTTTTACTATATTTTTAACATCCTG
>Ga0163225_100430_pt1 | contig 11619 bp, 4 predicted proteins | sample MSEWel2016_04_06_2_FD_113145 | JGI IMG/M metagenome (GOLD analysis project Ga0163225, IMG submission 113145) | Subsurface microbial communities from deep shales in West Virginia, USA - MSEEL Well Study Marcellus 5H_2016_04_06 ... | reverse complement strand
GCTTGTGGTCCCTGCATGAAAAACAATACTGCCTTCTACGTGGTCAAGGCCTGAAATGTTTTTCCCTTTCTCATACTTTCCTGGATATCCGCCTGAAACCATCATGACCGTCGCGGCGGTACGGGGATCAAATTTGGGTGTCAGATCTTTTAACCTGCCTGCAGCCACAGCCTTAAACACCTCAACCACATCAGATTGCAAGCGAGGCATCACCACTTCTGTTTCGGGGTCACCCAGACGCACATTATACTCTATTACGAAAGGATCTCCCTCCACTTTTATCAGACCGAAAAAGATAAACCCCTTGTAATCAATTCCATCCTCCCTGAGTCCGTCAATCGTTGGTTTTATAACTCGCTGCTCTACTTTGTTCATGAAATCTTCATCGGCAAATGGCACAGGAGAAACGGCCCCCATACCACCTGTATTCAGACCGGAATCGCCCTCCCCTATCCGTTTGTAATCCTTGGCCTCGGGTAACATCATGTAGCTATGCCCGTCGGTAACCACAAAAACCGACAGCTCAATTCCCGACAAAAATTCCTCGATAACCACCGTGTTGCTGGCTTTGCCAAATTTTCCACTCAGCATCATCTGAAGCTCATTTTTGGCTTCATCAATATCATCAATAATCAACACCCCTTTACCGGCTGCCAAACCGTCTGCTTTTAGCACATAAGGAGCCTTCAGGGTATTCAAAAACCGCTCCCCTTCATCAAAGGTATCTAACGTAACAGCCAGGTAGCGGGCGGTAGGAATCTTATGTTGTACCATAAACTGTTTGGCAAACTCCTTGCTCCCTTCCAGCTGGGCACCCCTAGAGGAAGGACCGATGACCGATACGGATGAAAGCTGCGGATCGTTCAAAAAGAAATCGGCAATTCCTTTAACTAATGGCACTTCCGGGCCAACAACCACCATCTCAATATTGTTTTTGATAACGGCATTCTTCACCCCGTTAAAATCTTCGGGATCTACATTCAGGTTTTTCCCTATCAATCCGGTTCCGGCATTTCCCGGTGCAATAAAAAGGTTATCCAGTAACGGGCTCACCCTCATTTTCCAGGCAAGGGCATGTTCCCTGCCGCCTGATCCCAGAAGCAAAATATTCATAATATTCTCTTATTTTGGTTTATAGAAGTCAAAAATCCGGTTGTGTAACCATGGAGTTTAATCCATTTCAGAACTTCGGGCAATGCCACTTTCAAATTGGGCCAGGCTTTTAACGAATCGTGAAACACAATTATGGAACCGGGTCTGATATTCCGAAGCACATTGGCAGTGACCTCCTGAGGTAAAAGTGACCGATCGTAATCGCAGGATAAAACATCCCACAAAACAACATTGAGCCCCTTCTTTCTTATGGCAGGTATCCACCAGGGAAAAATAATTCCATGCGGAGGGCGAAACCACTGCACCGGCCCACAATACTCAAGCCCCTTGTCAATATCTTTTAAATAGGCCTTAAATCCCGCTTTATGTCCCGGTTTGTGTGAAAACCCATGACAACCAATCCCAAAGCCCTCCTTTTTGAGATTATCGAAAACACCAGGATACTTGCGTACATTATCTCCGATGCAAAAAAAAGTGGCCTTCGCTTCGGTTTTTTTTAACTGCTCAATCACCCAGGGAGTAATGCCGGGCACCGGCCCATCATCGAATGTCAGAAAAACACGTTTATCAACTGTTTTCTCTCTCCAGATGGCTCCGGGAAAAAGCAACCGCATCCAGGCAGGCGGCTTCACTATCCATGAGTTTGTTTTACTCAAAAAATCCCATTTTCCGAAGACTTGAATTGTATTCCTGATCAAGTTCTTCGAGTATTTCTTCTCTCTCAAAACGCTCTGCAACACGAACAATTTCTCCGTAAACTGCCATATCGCGACGAATATCGTTCATCACCGAATTCCGTTTCCGGGGAGGCAGAGACAGAAAATAATCCAGTTCCTGAAAATTTACTTCCGCAAAATCTTTCAATATTTTATCACCCTTTTCAAATGCTCCCGCCTGATAATAACCTTCGGCCAGGAAAATAGAATAATAGTTATGAGGAATTTTATCTGTGGGCAAAACATCCATCGCCTTATCCAGCACATCAAGTGCTTTATCTGTTTTCCCTTCGTCGAGTAGTGCGGTTGCCAGACGCCCCATATTATTCCGGATATTTATAGCCATCCGCTGGTGGTTTTCATCCAGATAAACCCTTGGATCTTTAAAATTGTCGAGCTCGTAAACCTCCATAAAGTTTCGGTAGGCCTTCCCGGTATCCACTCTTCCGGTTAATCCCTCCTGATTTCCGGATTTAATGGGGACAATTCTGTATCCAAAACCTTCGAGTTGAAAATATTTGTCCAGTCCCACATAATTGTCGCTTCCCACCGTTACGGCATAGAAGATAGGACGTTCCCAATCATTGGTGGCCAGCATATCCAGCACAATCATCTCGTTTTTAAGCAGATAATCACGATTCCCCATATTAATTTGCATAACCGGGTCAATCAAATGTGCATACTCTTCACTCACAAAATCCTTCTGCAGCAGCTTCAGGCTGTCAGCAGGCAAACTAAAAGATCTGGAGGGTAAATATTCTATGCGTCCGCTATATCCGGGAACACGCTTGGTTCGATCGTTTTCGCTTTTCAGAAACGACATCGCTTCTTTCAAATCAGGTGCCCCTTCCATCCGATTAATAAGATAAACCATGTCACGGGTTCCGGTCACATATTGATCATGATTCATTGATATAGGAAGAGGATCCGACTCATACGATTTTCTTTTCATCTGATCGATGTACCAGTCTGTTTGCAGATAACTCAGGTTGCAAACCCGCACATCGGTACGAACCCCTTCCACCTCCTGCACATACCAAAGAGGGAAGGTATCGTTGTCTCCGTTGGTGTAGATGATGCCGTTGTCGTCAATGGTATTGAGATAATTAATGGCCAAATCGCGTGCAATGGTTCGGTGCGAACGGTCGTGATCGTCCCAGTTTTCCGCGGCAAGAATGCCAGGAACCAAACCCAGTGCAACAAGAGTTGACACGACAGCAGCCCCTTTGCCTCCCATAATTTTTCTTAAAGCCTCCACCATTGCAAGCACTCCGAGCCCTATCCAAATAGAGAAAGCATAAAACGACCCGGCAAAAGCATAATCGCGTTCCCGGGGCTGAAGCGGCGTCTGGTTCAGATACAATACAATAGCCAGACCTGTCAGGAAAAACAGCAACATAACAATCCAAAAACTCTGCTTACCCTGGCGTCCGGCTCCATACTGAAATAGCAGACCGATTAATCCGAGCAGGAATGGCAAAAAGTAATACGTGTTGCGTGCTGGATTCTCTTTCAAATAGTCGGGCAATTTACTCTGATCGCCCAACCTGATATTATCAATAAACGGGATACCCGAAATCCAATTGCCATGATGCATCTCTCCGTGACTCTGAATATCGTTTTGTCGTCCTGCAAAGTTCCACATAAAGTAGCGCCAATACATGTGACGAACCTGATAATTAAAGAAGAACTTCAGGTTTTCTCCAAAAGTAGGAAGCTGAATGGTTTTCGGTTCGCCATTGCTATCCCTCACCGTAACCGGACGCCCTTCAACTCCGGCCCATTTTTTATATTCTGAAATATGAGATTCCTGACGACTGTACATTCGCGGAAAGAAAGTAGTTGTATTGTCTTTGAAAACATATTCGGGGCGATACTGTACAATTTCGTATTTACCATCTTTCTGAATCCTGACAGGCGAACCTTCCTTGGCTTGTGATGCCTGTCGATCGATTTCCGAATTGTAGTATTCACCTGTAAACAAGGGCCGATCACCATACTGCTCACGGTTCAGATACGAAATCAGGGAAAATACATTGTTGGGAGAGTTCTGATCCATGGTCGGCTCAGCGGCCGAGCGGATAACAATCATCGCAAAAGATGAATAACCTAAGATAATCACGGCAATGGCAGTAAATGCCGTATTAAGAACCACCTTCTTATGTTTGTAGGAATAATAAATACCGTAAATTAATCCACCAATGACCAGAATTCCATAAACCAACAGGCCTGAATTAAATGGAAGTCCCAATCCATTTACAAAGGCCAGTTCGAAAGCACCCGCAATTTTAGGGACTCCGGGAATAATACCATAGAGGATAAACAATAACAGCACTGCGGAAACTCCTAACGCTTTCAGCGTATTGTTTCTGGTAATCTCAAATTTCTTGAAATAGAAAACCATCACAATGGCGGGAATAGCCAACAAGTTCAACAGGTGAACGCCAATGGAAAGCCCCATCAGGTAAGCAATAAGAATGAGCCACCGGTTGCTGTGAGGCAAATCGGCCACATTCTCCCATTTCAAAATAGCCCAGAAAACGGCAGCTGTAAACAGACTTGACATGGCATAGACTTCGCCTTCGACCGCTGAAAACCAGAAAGTGTCGGTAAAAGTATAAGAAAGAGCTCCTACGAGTCCGCTACCCAGGACAGCCCAGTAACGCCAATTCTCGGGAGATTCCTGATTATCCACAAAAATCTTACGGGCCAGATGCGTGATGGTCCAGAACAAAAAGGCAATAGTCATAGCACTCGACAGGGCCGACATGGAGTTAATCATGGCCGCGACATAGGTTTCGTCGGGGGCAAATAAAGAGAAGAAACGTCCCAAAAGCATAAAGAAAGGAGCTCCCGGGGGATGCCCTACCAATAACTTATACGAGGCAGCAATAAACTCACCGCAATCCCAAAAACTGGTTGTCGGTTCAATGGTCAGCAAATAAACCATGGCTGAAATAAGAAAGGTCAGCCAGCCCAAAGCGAGATTAAACTTTTTGTATTGTCTCATCTGTATCTTGTTTTCCTTCGTTTTTGGTTTCCAAAACTTCAAAAAAACAACTGACAATCAGCTCAGGGAAATAATTTTCTGCTCTTCCACTTTCATGAAAACATTTTCGGTTCTGCCTGATTAATCAGAAGTTTGCCAAAAATACATAAAAGTTAGAAAAATCCCTGCTTTATCAGAACAGAAGTGTCAATTACATTTCCGCAACCAAAGATCCTTTTACCTGTTTCTCAAAATCTGAAAGCCGTTTCAAAACGTCAGACAGCACAACACCCAGTTGTTCGCTGTGTTTTGTGTACAAGTGGCGGTAATAAGAAATAGATTCCGTAATAGCTTTCAAAAATTTAACATTGCTTGTTTTCATCCGGTTATCATCTGCCTCCTGAGGCTTGAGCTTCTCAAAGAAATAATTGATGTACAATTCCAGTTCTTTCAGAAAAACCGAAGGCCGATCTGTACGGCTAATTAAATTGTCGCGTCCATAAATGTGGCCGGTCATTTCCTTTAAGCTGACCTGCTTATCGAAATACGCCATATTGGGTCCGGGGCAAATAGATACTCCGGATCCCTCACTTTCAAAAGAAAGACCGTTGGCCAGAAGCGCTGAAGTGCCCAATCCGACACAAATGCAAGACTTCTCCGTAATACGGGCAATTGCTTGGTCTGTCTCCTGTTGGGAGGCCAATTCTGCTTCTGCCAGGAGAATTTTCTTTCGCTGGTACTGACGTGATGCAGTACAAACAGGACGTTTGGAAAACTCTGTATTAAGGGAACAATATTGCTTGGTGCAACGACTCCCGGGGTTGTTGGCTTTGATGTTTGCCTCTTTCTCCTGATCCTTGGTATTGCCCCTCAGGTTATTAAAAGGCACGCCCAGGGGGGAAATATCACTCAGATAGAGGTCTTCTTCACGAGCCTTTCCCAATTTATCAATGGTGTCGGCATCGATACTGACGGCCTCGGGCACCATCAAAAAAGGAGTTCCCCAGCCCACAGTATCCAACTGATAATGATTAAGTAAAAAATTGTGTTCAGCATTGGTTCCGACGCCACCCTGGGCGGAAACCCTCAACAATGGAGGCTGCTCAGGGCAAGTCATTCCTTTGGCCGATAACGCTTCACAAAAAGTTTGATACTGATCGTTTACCAACTCATTCCTCTTCTCCCTGAATTCCTCAAGCACCGGACCAATCAGATTCCCTTGTGAAGCAAAAGCATGTCCGCCACAATTCAGGCCGGATTCAATGCGAAATTCGGAAACCCAAATGCCTTTTTTGGCAAGCATTTTTCCCTGAACCATTGCCGAACGAAAATCACTCACTTTAATGGTTACCTTTTTCTTAATATTTCCTGCTTCGTCGGGGAAAAAATCGTTCCATTTCTCCATGTAGCTAAACAACCGGGGATTCATCCCTGCAGACAAGACAATTGAAGAAGAAAGTTTACTCCTTGCAAAGCCACGCAATGCAGCATGAGCATCATTAAACTCCACAGGCAGTTGTTCATTCCCCGAAAAATTGGGCTTGTCCAGTTTGGTCATAATATTTACATCGATGTGCCCGGGATGCAGATTCTCCATCACCCACTCTTTCAAATCACTAAAACTGGCATTCTGCTTTAGATAGAAGTAAGTTTGCCTCGCTTTGGAAGCAGTGGGAAGCATTTCAAAATATTTATCAACCTCTTCACTTTTACGTGAAAAAGAACTTTTCATTTCGGCAATTTTCTCTTTTACCATCCCATCCATCAGATCCAGAAACGCAGTAATACGTCGTGCTCTGAAATCCTCAATTTTCGAAGAAATACCCTGAAAAGGGAAATTTGCTTTTTGACTATGAAACTCACGCATTTTTTCCATGAGCATATCATCGACCAGAGAAACAACGGATGAGATTCCAAAATGTGCCAATTTAAGAGGACTGTCAATGGTATATCCAATGCCCATTACCGGCACATGAAATGTGTGAGAACTAAAATTATTCATGATGTTTATTTTTCTGATACTCCCGGTTAACCCTTTTGCGCCAATGCATCCTTTTAAACATTAAGTCTGGCGAACTTCTCCGCACCGAGGAATTTAAGGAAGTACTATTAAAGGGATTAAATCCCTACTCATTTATAAGGCACATGAATCAAAATTCAGGCCAAAAAAAAGGCAAACATTTTATCTGCCTTTGCTTTCTATTTTCACCTGCAAAGGTAGTTAAGAAAATCACATTCGACACATAAATATGGCAAAAACAGTGCCCTTGTGTCAAATAAATCAAATTGTTCAAAAATTGCAAATCATTTGAAGTTCCATCTCCAGTTCAACCGCCTTTTGCTCCATGTCCAATTGTAGCGCCAGGTCATGTAAATCGGTGAAGAAACCACAATATCTGCGTTTCAGAAACTCCAGGTCGAACCCTGAATAATAAAAATTATACAAATCGAGCAAATTGACATAAACCATGTTTTCCACAAGCTCCACAGCCCCTTGAGTATCGCCGCTCATCTGCATCAATCCGGCAGCCTCAAGCAATTGCGCCTGATTTTGCATAGGAGAGAAAGGCCACTCCTTCAGGCTTTTAGCAAGCACATTCTGTGCCCTCACTTTTTCGCCTTGTGAAAGTAATTCGCGGGCAAGTTCTATAGCTGCGATTCGGTAACCGGAAGTGGACAGCGCCTGCCTGCATGTATTATCATACCAGGTTTCCTTCCGCCCAATTGAAATACTATCGGTGAAAACAGCAAATTTTTCATCAAGAATTTTCTGCGATTCAATATCCAACTCTGCAAAAGAGGATAATTTCCAGATCAATCCATAGCTAATTAAATGATCTTTGATGCCGCCAAGCGAATGCATTTCCATGTTTCGGGTAAAACAAACCGCCCGTTTATCCCCATTTGTGGCAACAATATCATAAAGAGCCAAATCCCCGACAGATAGATATTGATGCTGAATACTCAATTGCAAAGATTTTCCATCGGGCAAAGTCATTTCCCATAACGGGTGCAGTCGATTATCTGCAATAGGCCCTTCATCATTGTCTGACATGCCGGTTGCTAATTTGCTCAGCACCACATCTCCCGCTTCCGGCGCAGAAGGGAGCGATGAAACCGGGAAAAACTCAGCAAAATTGTCCCGGTAGAAACTTTTTGGCAAAGTCATTTCCAGGCCCAGATTTCCCATCTGTTCCTGCCTGATGTACCCCTGATACCAGGGCGTATGCAACAAGCCCAGATTCACCAGTCTCACATCGGGCCTTACATTTTCAATCTGTTGAACATACCAAAGGGGATAGGTATCATTGTCCCCATAAGTGAACAATATGCTGTTGGCGGGACAACTACGTAACTGCGATACAGCCAAGTCACGGGCTAGATATCTTTCCGAACGGTCGTGGTCGTTCAGATTTACAGAGAATAACAGTCCCGGGCCTGCCAAAAAGAGCAGGAACCCGAAAAGCCCCACCGTTAAAGTAGATCCCGAGAAACGATAAATGGTTTTCAGAAGAGAGTAAATCCCTATAGCGGCAAACATGGCCAGTGCCATAAAAGAAGCAATATATACATAATCACGCTCCCGGGGCTCGTAAGGAGGCTGATTAAGGTAAAGCACCAGCAACGGCCCTGAAATCAGAAAAATTGTCCCCAGCAAAATCAGAACACGCATACGTCCACGTCCGGCACTTAGGAGGAAAAACAACCCAATAAAGATCAAAACCAAAGGCAACCCGTAATAATAGTTGGCTGCAGCATTGTACACCTCACCGGAATGTAAGTGCTCCCTGCTTCCTAATATTTGCCCATCAATAAAATCAAGCCCTGTGGCCCAGTTCCCGGATACGATATCTCCGTGTCCCTGCTCATCGTTCTGCCGCCCGGCAAAATTCCACATCAAATAACGCAAATAACTATGCCCCACCTGATACTTTAGAAAAAAATCAAGCTGATGAGATAGTTCAGGAGCATCCATCTCCCCGTCGAGGCCCGACCACCATTCATAACCTTCGATATGATGAGACTGCCGGCTGTACATCCGGGGGAAGAAGACGTAATCCGATTCCCTGAACTCAAAGACCGAACCCGAAGAAACCGTTTCATACCTGGATTGGTCCTCATCAAAAGCATACCGATACGTTTCTGTCCAGTCTTCTGCCTGTGCCCATGCATGGGGCCCCATGAACAAAGGACGACTCCCGTACTGGGTGCGATTGATGTAATCGTGCATGGAAAACACATTGTCGGGTGCATTCATATTGATAAAAGGATTGGCAGCCGCTCTGACAGGAACCATCAGGTAGGAGGTCCACCCCATAAAAAGTAAGGCAATTGTCAGTAAGCAAAAATGCACCACCGGATGTTTTCGGTAGGTAATTACCAGGCCGGCAACCAGCACAATGGTCAGCAATATCAACCAGGCGACCAGCCCCGAATGCTGAGGAAATCCCCAATCATTGACCATCAGAATTTCCATCTTCATAGCCGGCCATAATCCATTGGAAACCAACCCCAGAAACAACACGCCCAACACAACAAACCCAACCAGCATTCCTTTTAGCGTTGACTTTAAGTTATACCCATATTGTTTCCAAAAAACCAACAGAACAAAAACCGGCGTCATCAACAAATTAAGCAAATGCACCCCAATGGAGATTCCAAGCAACAAGACCCCCAGAAAAAATAACCGGGGAGATGACTGCTTTTGCAAATGCCATTTAAGAAAGACCCGGAAAGTAGTGGCCGAAAAGAACAGCGACAAAGCATATACCTCCGCTTCGACTGCAGAATACCAAAAAGTATCGGTAAAGGCAAAAAGCAAAGCTCCGGATACAGCAGCAAGTTCCTCCAGCCAAAATGGATATTGCTTTTCCTCTTCCCTGACCATTTGAAAGAGTAGAATCAGAATTTTATAAATAAAAAAAACGGTAAATGCCGAGGCCACCACCGACAAAAGATTCACAAACAATGCGACCGAAGTTGAACCCGGCGCCACGAGGGAAAAGACACGGGCCAACATCAGGTAAACAGGAGCTCCGGGAGGATGTGGTATCTGAAGCAATGCAGCGGAGGCAATAAATTCACCACTGTCCCAAAAACTGACCGTTGGCGCTACTGTTTTCCCATAAACCAACAGGGAAACCCCAAGAATCAACAATCCCGGAAATTTTTTTTTCAAAAGAATCACACCCTTCTGCATTAAAATAATCTTTTGGCTGCTAAACTATTGCAATTGGACGGCAAAAACAAGACACAACAGAAGTTACATGAACTTTAACTTTTTTGAGAAATATTGTTTGTGAGTTCTCTAAAAACATCCTATATTTGCATCGCTTTTAAAGGAAAAAGCAATTAATGCTTGTCCCGTGGTGTAATGGTAGCACAGGAGATTTTGGTTCTCTCGGTCTGGGTTCAAATCCTAGCGGGACAACAATACCACATTCAACGAAAAACAAAAAGCTGTAAATCTACTGATTTACAGCTTTTTCTGTTTTTAGCCCATTCATAAAAAGCCATCAAAAACCACGATGACGGTGAACAAAATGGCGAACAAATTTTTTTCGTATATTTGTTTTTCATTGCCACACTACACACTGGTTTATTGTTTGTTACATTATTATCTCATTTCATTTTCCGATGAGTTTTGAGCTGGAATTTAACTGTTCACGGTGAACAGGATGTCAAACATTAAACACAGCAATCATGGCAAACGCTCAAAACTTCACTGTATCCTTTATTATTCGCACCCAACGAATAAAAGAAGGCAAAGCCCCCGTTTTCGCACGCTTCTCAATAAATGGACGAAGAACAGAATTCTCTGTCAAACGAGTGGTTGACCCGGAATTATGGAATAAAGAAGCAGGGAAAGTAAAGTTAAAATCCAAAGAAGCACCACAAATCAATACCTATCTCGACAAAATCAGGAGAAGGCTGATGGACTGTTACGAAGAAGCCCTTCTGGCCGGGAAACTCATCAACGGACAAACCATCAAGAATGCCTATTTCGGAATCAACGATCAACAGACTAAAACAACAGACGATTTATTTGACTATCACAACACCACCTGTCAGACAAAACTATCCCCCAAAACCTATCAACTTTACCTAATCACTCAAAACCTTTGGAGGGAGTTTTTAACTAAAAAAACCAGGAACAATACCATTGCAGTAAAAGTCATTGACTACAGCTTACTGGTAGATTTTGAATTATTCCTTCGAAAACGAGATGGCCGTCTTATCGATACAAAGCTTTGCAACAACACAGCCATGAAGCATCAGGCGAGAATACGCAAGATGCTGAATCTGGCCGACCGGATAGGATGGATCTCTTCAACACCCTTCAAAAGCTACAAACTTAAATACGATAAATTCGACAGGGGGTTCCTCGACCATGACCAACTCACCAAACTGGAAGATTTCCAACTTCCATCAACACGTCTTCAAACAGTAGCAGATCTATTTATTTTCTGCTGTTATTCCGGAGTAGCCTATATAGATATGCAAAATCTCACAAAAGATAATCTGATCAAAGGAATAGATGGTCAAAACTGGCTCTCATTTCACAGGCACAAAACCAACATATCAGTCAAACTCCCATTATTATCCAGAGCACAAACAATCATCGACAAATATACCGACTATCTTTTAACACCGAACATTGCAGCCGGTTATAGCTTGAAACAAGAAGTTTGGCTTGTTTTAAATCTACATCCAGCACATAACATTCAAGTGTCTTTAACATTAACTCTGTGGCTGCATATACACGCTTTATGCCATCGATTACCTGATATTTCCCTTTGT
>Ga0163225_100429_pt1 | contig 11642 bp, 10 predicted proteins | sample MSEWel2016_04_06_2_FD_113145 | JGI IMG/M metagenome (GOLD analysis project Ga0163225, IMG submission 113145) | Subsurface microbial communities from deep shales in West Virginia, USA - MSEEL Well Study Marcellus 5H_2016_04_06 ... | reverse complement strand
GATGCTTGAGGTATCATCATGGCAATGGGCGCAGGTACAGATCGCCAGTGACAAGCACATACTCGAAGATCTGATCGAAACAGGGAGGGAGATAACGGATCGTGACATTCGCGCAATTGACCGTATCATCCAGTTTTTCAAGAAGAACCGTGAGCATATCGATTCTCTCAAGTACAACCTCTCAAACCAGATACAGTCAAATAATCGGGAGCGTACAGTTCTTGATTCGGGAACACAGTCAATAGCGGCAACCATACATGAAGCAGTACTGATCCCCTTCTCCCAGATTCTTGTTCCATTCCAGATGTTTGTCAGGGAAGTTGCGGGATCATCCGGCAAACAGGTTGATTTCATCGTTGATGGGGGGGAGATCGAGATTGACCGGCGTATTCTCGAAGCCCTTAAGGATCCACTGCTCCATCTGACACGGAATGCGATCGATCACGGGATTGAGCATCCGGGCACCCGTATCAGCAGGGGGAAAAACCCGAAAGGGAGGATACATATCCGGGTGGTTCCTCTTGCCGGAAGCCGGGTGGGAATTGATGTCTCGGATGATGGAAGCGGAATCAATCCCGCTGAGATCCGTGAATCAGCAATAAAAAACGGATTTATCACCCCCCAAGAGGCTGCGAGGCTCTCAGATGAAGAGAGCCTCAAGCTCATCCTCCAGTCGGGCTTCTCTACATCCACCGTCGTCACCAAGCTCTCAGGGAGAGGTCTTGGTCTTGCAATCGTCGATGATGCGGCAACCAGCCTCGGTGGAAGGGTCTCAGTCACCTCGATTCCGGGGCAGAACACCTGTGTCCGGATATCGGTTCCGGTCCGCCATTCAAACTTCCGGGGTGTCGTTGTCAGATCAGGCAGGCAGACCTATGCAATTCCGATGCAGCAGATCAGATCGGTGATCAGGATACAGCCGGGAGCAGACGAGATACGCCTGGGCGATGAACTGATACGACTTGTGCCACTTGAACAGGCACTTGGACGGGATGAGCCGATACGGCATCATAATGACGGGCGGCTCGTCCCTGTCATCATCCTTGCGTCCGGAGCAGGCAGGCTTGGAATCTATGTCGAGGAGATAATCCATGTCCAGGAGATCGTCGTCAGGGCTCTTGGGAGCCAGCTCCGGTATGTACGGAGGATTGCAGGAGCCGGGATCCTCGATGACGGGACGATCGCACTCGTTATCGATCCCCTTGATCTGATCACCTCTTCACTTCAGAAACGAACGGAGCAAACCCTCAGACCCGAAACCGCGAGCGGCCGTATACTTGTTGTCGAGGACTCGGTCACCTCTCGCGAATACCTCAGAGGAATCCTTGAAGAGGCAGGATATACTATTTCAACTGCAAATGACGGGGCAGAAGCTCTCCAAAGGCTTAAACAGGAAGACTACGATATTGTCATATCAGATGTTGATATGCCGAAGATCAACGGCTTCGCACTCACCGAAGCGATTAAAAGTGACGAGAAACTCTCCCACATACCGGTGGTGCTTGTGACCTCACTCGATTCACAGGGAGATCAGGAATATGGCATCCATGTAGGTGCCGATGCGTACATCATTAAAAGCATCTTCGAAAGGGAAGCGTTTCTCAGGGTTGTCAGGGAGGTTACTGCTCATGATGCATAACCAGACTCACCTTCTGGTCGTTGAGGACAGCCCCACCCAGGCCGAGTATATCCGCCGTATTCTCCAGAAAGAAGGCTTCATTGTCTCTGTTGCTTCTGATGGCAGGGCTGCACTGGAGACACTGGATGAGGAGACGATCGATCTCGTTATCAGCGACATTATCATGCCCGGAATGGGAGGATATGAACTCTGCCAGCAGATTAAGGAGAAGAGCCATATACCGGTTGTGCTCGTCACCCAGCTCTTTGATCCCGAAGACATCATCCGCGGGCTTGCAAGCGGTGCCGATGGATTCATCATAAAGCCCTTCGATCCCGTCTCTCTCCTGGACACCATCCTGAATATGCTTGAATCCGGGGAAAACAGACGGATCGTACTTGATGGGGATCTAATCATTGCCACTCCCGGCGAAGAAACCTATACCATTCGATCAGACAGAAAAACCATCCTCCGTATCCTCCTATCGACCTATGCAACAGCGGTCAATAAAAATATCGAGCTGCAGGAAGCCCGGGACGAGCTCTATGGGATGAATGAACAACTCCAGGAATATGTAGAGGAACTGCGGCAGACAAATGACGAACTTCATCAGGAGATGCTGCAGCGCCAGCGGATGGAGAAAGAGGTCTCTGATGCTCACCGAAAACTCCAGTTGATGACAAATATCACCCGCGACGATATCAGAAACCAGCTTACCATAATCGAAGGTTATCTCGAACTTGCTGAATCCAGGGAAGAGGATGTATCAATTGAAGATGCAATGGAGAGGATTCGCCAGGCTTCACGGCGTATCGGAGGGATCATCGAGTTTACCCGTGATTTCCAGAAGATTGGTATGATGGAACATGAATGGATGGATCTCCTGTCTTTGGTAGATGAGTCACGTCGTATGATGGATTTGAGGGGGATACAAGTTCATACGGAGATCCCTGATGTTGACATCTATGCCGAACCATTGATCGGGCGCGTCTTTCGTGTACTCATTGACAATGCGATTCAGCATGGAGAAAATGTCTCAACACTTTGGATAACGGCAGAGGAAGAGAACGAGAAACTGAAAATCAGCATCGAAGATGATGGCACCGGCATTCCAGATACATTAAAAAGTCGTATTTTTGAGCAGGGTTTTGGGAAGAACACCGGACTCGGCCTTTTTCTGGCACAGGACATTCTGGCAGCGTGTGATTGTACCATCCATGAATGCGGTCTGCCTGGAAAAGGAGCCTCTTTTCAGATAACCGTTCCAAAAGGCAGGTACCGGTTCGTTTCATAAGGGGGAAAGAGCGATGGGGCAGACAGAATACATTCTCATTGTCGAGGATAGTATTACCCAGGCAGAATATCTCCGCAGAATCCTTGAGAGCGAGGGATACCGGGTTACTATTGCAGTGGATGGAGAATCCGCCCTGAAGAAGATTGATGAAGAGGCACCCGATCTCGTCTTAAGCGATATTATAATGCCGGGGATGGGAGGCTATGAACTCTGCGAGAAGATCAAAGAGACCGGCACTATTCCGGTATTCCTCGTCACCCAGCTCTTCGATCCCGAAGATGTCGTGCATGGCGTCTCATCGGGGGCTGACAACTTTATCATCAAACCTTTTGATTCCGTATTTATCCTGGATCGGCTGAAGGACTTTTTTGAGAAGAGAGGGCGAGCCAGACGGGATGATGACCTGAGCATTCAGATTTCCGGGAACAGCTACCATATTGATGCCGATCGGGAGACGATCCTGAATATTCTCCTCTCAACCTATGCCCTTGCCGTTCAGAAGAATATCGATCTCGCCGAGGCACGTGACGAACTCTACAGCCTCAACGAACAGCTCCATCAGAAGAACGATGCATTAAAGGATGAAATTATGGAGCGTGAACAGGTTGAGAGAGCACTATCAGAGGCACACAGGAAACTCTCCCTTGTCACCAGCATCACCCGGCACGGGCTCTTAAACCAGCTTGGAGCGATCCATGAATCACTTGAATATGCAGCACGCGTTCTTGAAGAGAACCCGAATGCAACAAAAGAAAGCATCCTCTCCGGAATAAACGGACTTGGACGGGCAATCCAGACAACCCGGTTCACCCGTGAGTATCAGAAGATCGGTGAGAATCCACCGGTATGGCAGAAGGCAGAAGCACTGCTGCCCTCCGAAGGCGAATATCCAATTGAGATTGCCGGTGCCATTCCCCCCGAACTGTCACTCTATATCGATCCCTTTGCAGCAGAGGCGATCAGGGCGATCATCAGCGATTGTATCAGAAGACGTGCAGAGAAGATTCAAATCACCTGCGAGGAGCTAAAGACAGGCTACCGTATCATTCTTGAGGATGATGGGATCGGTATTCCGGCACCCGCAAAAGAGGCGCTCTTCTCACATGAACAGAGTCCGGGGAGGGGCTTCTCTCTCTTCCTCGCACGTGAAGCGCTGGCGATCACCGGTATCGGGCTGAAAGAGACTGGAGACCCACGGCAGGGTGGCCGCTTTGAGATACACTGCCCTGACGGGATCTTCCAGAAGAGCTCACGGTAACAGGGTGGGGCTTGATGGTATCACTCGATCATCCACTCCTCTCCGATCCGATAGAGCGGAGGCGGGTGATCGCCGTGGGTGTCGCTGCCATTGTAGCGATCACTGCAAATATCATTGGCTTTTTCTATGGTATCTCCACTGTTTTGCCCCACCTGATCTATTTTCCGATCATTATTGCAGGGTACTGGTATCCCCGGCGTGGTCCGCTTTTTGCGTCCCTGATTGCCATAATCTACTGTATCCCGGCATATCTGCTCATTCCCCAGGATTTCTTCACTACTGCCTCCATCATCGCCAGAGGAGCAGTCTATGTTATAATCGGGGTGATCATATCGCTTCTTGCAATCCGGATGAGGCAGTCCGAACAGAAACTCCATGACCTCATTGAGTTTCTTCCGGATGCAACCTTTGCAATCGACCAGAACGGAACAGTGATTGCGTGGAACCGTGCAATCGAGGAGATGACTGGCATCCCGAAGATGAAGATGATTGGAAAGGGAGGGTATGCATACTCCGCTCCATTCTATGGGGAGACACGGCCAATCCTGATCGACTGTGCCATGCACCCTGAAATGGAACTTAATACCGGATATCCTGCAATCGGGAGGATAGGAGATATCATTGAGGCAGAGGTGATCGCCCCGGCATTGTATGATGGAAAAGGTGCCCATCTGAAGATTGCAGCTACCCCTTTCTATGACGCAGGGAATGCGATCGTCGGGGCTGTCGAATCAATACGTGACATCACCGAAGAGGTGAGAACACGATCCGCCCTCCAGAACTCAAACCGCCAGCTGACAGCACTGAGCGGAATCATCAGACACGGGCTCGCAGAACGGCTTGAAGAGGTGTACCGGCATCTCACCATCGGAAGTATACAGTTTGATGATCCTGCAACACTCACCTTCCTTGAGGAGATCGAAAAAGCCGCCGATGGGATCAGACGTCAGATCGTCATATCCAGGAATTTCCGTGAGATTGGATCACGGCCACCAGCCTGGATGCCGGTGCAGGAGACGATTGCCGGGGTTTTACATCAGATCGATACAGGTGGGATAACGGTTCATGCATGGACAGAGCGGCTTGATATCTTCGCTGATCCACATCTGCCTGCAGCATTCACCCACCTGATCGAGAATGCCCGGGAAGCCGGTGCAGGTGCCCTGATTGTCACCTATCAGATCCGGGATGGCGGATTAAAACTCATCTTTGAAGATAACGGGCCGGGGATCCCGGATGATACAAAGGAGACGCTATTTTCCGAGGGATCAAAACGATCAGGGCTTGGCCTCTTTCTGACACGGGAGATCCTTGCGATCACCGGGATCACAATACATGAGGAAGGAGAAGAGGGAACCGGAGCACGGTTTGTAATGGTTGTTCCTCCGGAGGGGTACCGGATCACCTGAAAGAGGGGAGGAAAAGATGGATCCACGACGTATACTGGTACTGGCTGACCCGGAGAAAACGGAAATCAAATCGCTGGTTGCGAGGATTCCGGGTGCTCGTGAAGTGATAGTTCCCGGAGACAGAAAGCTTGATCTCCCTGATATCCGGGTCAGTGTAATCGATGAGAAAGAACCGGCACGTCTCGCCAGCGAGTCAAAGGCGACACTGATCATCTCTCTGAAAGAGATCGCAGTTCCAGGAGATCTATTGTTCATCCCTCCCCTGATGAAAGAGGATACACGACAAATAACCGACTGCCTCCTCATCTGGGTGCCTGCCGATCAAGGATCAAAACAGAGTATACTTGCCTTTCTCGACCAGGTGAGTGCGTATCAGGTGCATCTGCTCACCGAAGGAGATTTGGATCCGGAAATTCCGCTCCATGCGCCACTGGCTGATGTTTCGGTTCATCCAATGGAGAGCGGTCTGGCAACAGCAGTCGCAGAGGCCGCATCAACCCTCCAGCCATCACTCATCGTCCTGCCAAAGTGGATCCCGGCATCTGATCGGATTTCCATACTTGCGTCAGGGATTCCGGTATTCATCCCGGAGCAGAGGGGCGGCAACGTTGAGATCCGTGAACTGAAATCAGATGAGTTTCCTGATGCACATGTGGTCTGGATCGATTACCATGAGACAAAGGGTGAGCCACAGTCCGATCGGGTATTTGCTGCGTTTGACGGAGATCAGATCGTTTCACTTGCCCGGTGCAGGCGGCATTCTGACGGATATGAAGTGGATGCCGTCTACACCCCTGAACCCTATCGTGGCCGGGGTCTCTCCCGGCAGGTGGTGGGGGCGCTTATTGAGGCCTGCTATAACGAGGAACTCACAATGTATGCAGTACAGCACCTCAAAAAATTCTATTCTGAGTTTGGATTTGTACCGATCCCGGAAGGAGATCTCCCGGTATCCGTCCGGGAACGGTACCTCTGGGCAGCAGGAAATCTGGAAGGGGCAGAAGTAATCCCGATGAGGCGTGTTCCGGGACGACCCCAGATCCTCTATGGTTTCGATACCCATAAATAGGCAGCCTCCCAAATTTGATAATCATGCAGATGCCTGATGCAGGAGATCTTCCTGTACTAAAAGCAATTGCTCTTCTCGGGGGGTGCCAGAGGCCGGTCAGGATATCAACCCAGAGCCTCGGTACCACCCTCGGAACCAGTCCGCAGACCATCTCCCGCCGTTTGAAGTCACTTGATTCAGCCAGCCTGATCACAAGGAACGTTGATCCATCCGGCCAGTCCGTTGAAGTGACAAAAGGCGGAGAGGAGATCCTCAGGCGTGAACATGCAGATTACTGCCGGATCTTCTCCCGGAAAGGCGGCCATTTTATCCTGAAAGGTGCGGTCATCTCCGGGCTCGGAGAAGGCCGGTACTACATGTCCCTTGACCATTACAAAAACCAGTTCCGTATAAAATGCGGGTTTGAGCCCTATCCAGGCACTCTGAATCTCAGGCTGATCCAGCAGAGTGTTCCGGTACGAAAGAAACTGGATTCCCTTGAATGGATGACAATTCCCGGCTTTTCAGATGATCACAGGACATTTGGTGAGGCCCGGTGCCTCCCCTGCCGGATCCAGGGGATCCCCTGTGCCCTGATTGTGCCGGGCAGGACACATTACCCTGAGGATATCATCGAACTCATTGCGGGTGTGCCACTCAGGGATGAACTCGGGCTGGAAGATAACGATATTATCGAGGTGGAGATCGGATATGATTAACGATGCTATCAATGCACTCAGAGAGGGGAAATTCGTCCTCATCTACGACTTTGACAACCGGGAACGCGAGACCGATCTCACGATCAGATCAGATGCAGTCACAGCGCAGGATATCCTCAGGATGAGGAAGGATGGTGGCGGGCTCATCTGCACCGCAATCCACCCGGAAGCGGCGAAGACACTTGGTCTGCCGTTTGCAACGGATGTCTTCTCCCGCTGCGGCGAACTTGGTGAGAAAGAAGGGGATGTTCCCTATGACCGGAAGAACCACTCCTCATTCTCGCTCTGGGTGAACCACCGCGAGACCTTCACAGGCATCACCGACCACGACCGTGCCCTGACGATCACAAAAGTCGCAGAGCACGTCAGTTCAGCCATGAACGGCGGTGGCCTCCCGCCATTTGGAAAGGAGTTCCGCACCCCCGGCCATTCAGCACTCCTGCGTGCAGCAGACACCCTCCTTGACCAGCGGCAGGGCCAGACCGAACTCTCGATCGCCCTTGCCATCATGGCCGGGGTGACACCGGCTGTCACCGTCTGCGAGATGCTCGATGATGAGACCGGCAATGCCCTTGAGAAAGAGAAGGCACGGGCATATGGAGAGGAGCACGGCTTCCCGTTTGTCACTGGTGACGAGATCATCGAGGCATGGGAAAACTGGAAAAAAGAGAATTTATTGTCTGATCGCCGTTAGGGCATCATAGACCATCTTTTTATAGGATTCAAGGTTGGGATTGTATTCCCGGCGTGCCGCTTCGGCATCGGGGCTCTTCTCAAACGCATCAATCCGATCGAGGGTCGCCTCTGCACAGTCCATGACCCAGAGATCCCGCATATTCCGATCAACTGCGGTCACCGTCTCGGCACGAACCGAGATGAGGACATTGCCGTCAGGCGTTTCGTACGCATTCGGCTTCCCGACGACTGCAACAAAGGCCGGGGATTCGAGTTTTGCGATCTGCTGCATCGCCTCGGGCTGGTATGATCCTGCACTGACAAAGAAGGTGCCGGTCGGATCTGCAACCCGTGCAAGGTACATGCTGTGCTGTTCACCCCGCTTCTCCTTCTGGGTGAGCGAGCCGATGATGAAGATCCGGTTTGATCGCTCGCCTGTGGGGAGGAGGATATAGGTCGGGCTCTTCTCATCATCGCCTTCCCGGAAGGAGTGGCGGGCATCACGGAGTTCTGCGGCAAAGACACGCTTTGCCGGCTCCCGGACATAACTCTGGGTACGTGGCTGTGTCATGCGAAATCCCCTCCTGCACGGTTCAGAAGGGCAGTATGCCTGCTCATATCAGGGGTGAGCCATTCGGCATGGTTGGCAATAAAGAGATCCTCAAACTGGCGGGCGGTGATTTTCAGGTATCGCCCGAGTGCCCGCTCGGTAAGCTGGCGGATCACCTCATCTGCTCCAAGCGGCTGGTTTTCGGCAATCTCCTGTGCCTCGGCAAGGGTCATCTGGAAGAGGGATTCAACCACTTCACGCGGAAACAGGATGTTCCGTGCAGTATGCCCGTCATCCAGGGTGCCCCTGATCCGGAGATCGTACCTGAAATCCGGCTTGAACTCATGGATCGGGCAGAAGTTCTGGCGGGAGAGAACACGGTTGCACCCCTCCTCGGGACAGCGTTTCACGATCCCCGATCCTGAGGCTATATGGACGAGTGCACCGGACATCGTTGTTCCATCACGGGCAATCTCTATATCGCTCTCCTCTTCGGGAAGGGCAGTCGCCTGTGTCAGGTTAACAGATAATCGTCCATTATACTCTTCAACAATAGCATAGAAGAAGTTATAGACGGTATTCTCCTGAATTTTTTCTACACCCTCATTCTTCCAGAGGATAAACTTCAGAACACCGGTTTCATCACCGACGAGGCCTGTCTGGAGTATCCGGTCACTCCGGTTCTCCCATTCCTGGACGAGCTTGACCCGGATCGTGGCAATACCCGGTTTGAGTTCTGCAACCGGTGTCAATGGGGGCGGGGGGAGAGGACGATCTTCAAGCGGGGTGATTACAGTACCTTCCGAAATGGATATTCTGGGTGCGCCGCGGAACGTTCCCTTTGAGGCTCCCTCGATCGCATACCATGCTCCCTGTTCGGGCAGCGAAGTATCAGCTTTTGCCCAGAGGGTAAATGCATATGCTCCATCCGGAGTTGCAATGATCCCCTGTGCGGCAATTGCATCTGAGACAGATGGCTCAAGCGAGATGATCTTCCCCTCTATCCGGGGAAGTGCCTCCTCCATTGCACCGGGAGCACCTGACCGGACGTCGATATCATCATCTTCGAGAGGAGAACAGGTTGCGGGATCGATGATTACTGATAGGCGGCCGTTATACTCCTCTACTGCAGCATAACGGATAAAATAATCCTGATCTACAGCAAGCTGCTGATCGGATCCCCCCTTCCAGACAAGGAATTTGACCGTTCCGGTCTCGTCTCCGATAATCCCGGTCTGCTGCATCCGGTCATGCCGGACCTCCCAGTTCTGGATAACTTTCCCCTTTATCGAGGCAATACCTGGGGAAAGGTCAGCGATACTGGTGACAACAGGAGTCAGCGGGCGGTCTTCGTTGATCGGAGTGACGGTTGTCCCCGAGTGAATCTTGAGGTTCGCAAGACCACGGAACTCGTCCACGACAGCAGACTCCAGTCTGTACCATTCACCGGCCTTCAGAAGTGCCGGGGCACCTTTTGCAAAGATAACAAACCCGATTGCACCGGATTCATCTGCAATAATCCCTTTCTGGGCAACTGCAGGCGATGGCGGATCGGTGACCGAGACGACCTTTCCTTCGATGCTGACCCATTCACCGGGAGCGAGATCTGCAATCGACATCATATTCGAAGATGAAGAAGGCTGGGGCTTTGGCATCTCTTTGCCATGCTCTTTCAGGATATCCTGGAGGATTGTCCGTTCAGCTTCAGCCGGCGGCACCCCGAACTCGGATACAAGACGGTTAATCTTTGCTTCAATACGCTCTGAATCTGGAACAATGTCCTGAGCTTTCAGTTTTTGGGAGATTCTAGCTATTATCTCGTGGGTATCCATAATGATCTCCAACAATGCATCTGCAGGCAGGGGTTATAATGGATCTGACCGGATGGTGAAAGTGTCAGGTTACACAAAGATAAATAGGGGACAGGTCAATAATTTTCTCTATGTCGATCACCCTCGATTCAACAATAATGGAACTCATTAAAGAGAAACCGGAATCCGCAAACATCCTCCAGAGCTTTGGTATGGGGTGCCTCGGATGCGCTATCGCACACAACGAAACCGTCCGCGAAGCTGCAATGGTGCATGGCATCCCGCTGGAAGAGCTCGCTTCCGCACTCGGAATCGCAGTAGAGTAAGTTATTTTCTTTTTGAGACGGCCTTCAGTTCGCTCAGGGCCGCCTCGGGATTTCTTTTCAGATGCCGGACAACCTCCGGTTCATGGATTAGTGTACAATTCGTGCATGCCCAGACCCTGCCACCCGATGAACTCTCCACCCATCCACCAAGCGATTCATCTCCGCAGGGGTACAGTGGACAGTAACAGAAATCACACCGCTGCCCCTTGAAATGGCAGGGATAGTACGGGCAGTTCACCGGTGACCATTCAACCCATTCCCCGCCATTGAACCGGCTATAGATGATGAAAGCAGGCTTATCAGAGGGTACCCTCCCTTCATACCGATCAAGTGCAACCGCCACCCCATGCCGGACAGCACTCATGATCCTGCTGCCTGCTTCAGAGACAGGACCTGAAAATTCGTGTTTCACCTCACCCTCCGATGCAACAATGATCGCATCCGATGTTGTCCCGGTATTGGAGCGATCGCGATCCAGGAGTGCCTGCACCTTCGCCTCGGTTGCGGTGATGAATGCTCCGGCAAGTGCTGATCCGGAGAACCCTTCGGTGCTTGTGATGATGATATTGATGGTGCCGGGCCCGTCCGGTGTCGGGTGTGTTGTTCCGGCAGTGATGAAGAAGGTCAGAAAATCATATCTGAGCATCACGAGGTGCTGCATCGGCACTGCGGTCATCAGCCCGAAAAAAGAGTTCCCAAGACCAAGTGAGGCGGCGACCTGAACAAGCGTCCGCTCCGGTTCAGACGCATCATACGCATATGGCACCGTATGGTTCAGGAGCGTCGTCACGCGGGCATATCCGCCACCGAACCCTGAGCTGAGGGCATCAAAATCCCCCCGTATCACCAGGGTGCTCTCGCGGAGATAGTATCTCATCCGATATCGTAATGGGCGCGATCTTTAAGTTCCTGCTGTTTTGCAGCATTCCATCCG
>Ga0163225_100426_pt1 | contig 11740 bp, 17 predicted proteins | sample MSEWel2016_04_06_2_FD_113145 | JGI IMG/M metagenome (GOLD analysis project Ga0163225, IMG submission 113145) | Subsurface microbial communities from deep shales in West Virginia, USA - MSEEL Well Study Marcellus 5H_2016_04_06 ... | reverse complement strand
TTGAGAAGCCGCCTGAATACATGCTCTTCATGACGGTGGATCTGCTTCATCCCGATCGACTCAAGATACTGAATTGCCTTTCCAAGTCCGATTGTTCCCCCGATCGGAGGGGTGCCTCCCTCGTACCGACGGTAATCCCCGATATAGGTGTATGCATCAACTGATGCCTTCTCAATCGACCCTCCTCCGATCAGGAGGGGTTCAAGAGCCATCTCCTTCATCCAGAGTACACCGGTTCCGGTTGGTCCGAGCATCTTGTGTCCTGAGAAGCAGAGGTAGTCACATTCAAGATCCCCTACATCAACAGGGAGGTGGGGAACTGACTGGGCACCATCGAGAAGGAGTTCGGCACCATGTTCCTGACAGATCCGGGCGATCCTTTGAACAGGAAGAAGCGAACCGAGGACATTTGATGCATGGGTGATTGCAACGAGACGTGTCTCATCCGTGATGGCTGCCTCAAATGCTCCAATATCGATCGAACCATCTGGATCCGGCCTGATGATATCAACGATAACGCCTCTCTGCCGGAGACGCAGCCATGGGAGGAGGTTTGAATGGTGTTCAAGTGCCGTTGTTACGACCCGATCCCCCTTCTTCCAGTGAATACCTGAGGCAACAATTCCGATCGCCTCAGTCGTATTCTTCGTGATCACGGTGGTTCCCGATTCACCACCAATGAAAGAGGCAATACGATCATGGGCATCAAGGTACTTCTGGGTAGCGATGACTGAAAGCCGGTGGATACCCCGTCCAATATTTGCCCTGTACCTGAGATCATACTCAGAGATTGCCTCTGCAACCTGCCGGGGCATCAGGCTGGTTGCAGCAGAGTCGAGATAGATGAGATCATCGGTTATCGGAAAGTCTGAGCGGATGGCAGCAACATTCATGATCCTTCATCCATACTCCCGCTCCGATACCCCTTAAGATCGAGGGTGACATAGAGAAAACCAAGTCGCCTGAAGGCATCTGTTATCTCTTTACGGCAGGCCATGAGATCCAAAAACTCATCTTCCGGAACTTCGATTCTTGCGATAGTGCCATGATGACGCAGACGCAGTTGTGAAAATCCAAGTGAAGAGAGGAACTCTTCCCCCTCCTCGATCATCCTGAGTTTTTCAGGAGTGATCGGCTCGTTATAGGGAATCCTTGTAGCAAGACAGGCATTTGAGGGTTTGTTCCAGAAGCTCAGGTTGCATTCACGTGCCATCTCACGGATAGCTTTTTTATCAACGCCGGCTTCAATGAAGGGATGAAGAACCCCTTCCTCATTGGCAACGGCAAGACCGGGGCGGTATTCCCCGAGATCCGAGAGGTTCGCACCATCGGCAATGACGAAACCCTCTGCACGTTCTTTTAACAGGCGTGCGGAGAAGCGTTTGCAGATGGCACACCTCTCCTTTGGATTCCGGCAGAATGCTTCATCATTTTGGATTGAAAACGGAACAACCTCAATTGCGATGCCAAGCTCATCTGCTATTTTTTGTGCATCAAGAACTGCCCGGCGAGGTACTATCGGCGAATCAAGGAGGATATAGCGGACATCTCCCAAAATAGCCTCTTCTGCAATCGCTGCAAGGAGAGAGCTGTCCACTCCTCCGGAGAAGGCAATAAGAAGAGGGGAATTCTTTTTGAGCACTTCTCTGACATTTTTCTTCAGATCAGCTTTTCTCATTCCACATCCCCACAGGAGCCGCAGGCCTGTTCTCCTTCACGCATCTTCACACAGATTTTGCAAATTTCAGATGCCAGATCGATCTCTTCCCCCTTATGAAGAGCAGATGCGAGATCCCTGATCCGGGTGCGGATATCCTCCTCAAAAACAATTCGATATCCCCGCTTTCCCGAGAGGTACTGCGATATCGCAGAGGGGGCACAATCAAGGATCTCAGCAGCTTCCTGCTGGGTGGAACCGCATGAAATCAGCTCCTCTGCGATAGCCGCCCGTATAGCAGGGAGTACATCCCATACAATCATCTGACAGGGTAACTTCAGGACCATCACATCCGATATGATTTTATTTCACAATTGTTAAGTCGGTACCTGATAAATATCTTCGCCAATGGGCTGGAAGTGCCCCGGTAGCGTACAGGGAAAACTCATCCCAAACCCACCTGCAATTCTTTGAACCCGGGCTTTTTTGGTACATGTCATTCTCCTTTCCTGATGCATATACAGCCAGTATTTGATCCAGGTATGAGATTGATCAGGCCTGAACAATAACTTTTTTATAACTATCGGTTCATTCATGTACAGATTATTCACAATTGTGAAAGTATCGGGAGAAGAGATATGGCACGAACACTATCAACAACGCAGACGATGTCTATCACCTTTGATGAGCCGCTTCTCCTTGAATCCAAAGCGACTCTCAGCCCGTTCACCATCGCATACCAAAGCTATGGTAAACTGAATCGTGAGAAGAGCAATGCAATCCTCATCTGCCATGCCCTCTCCGGGGATGCCCATGCAGCCGGAGTAGATCCGGAGTCTGGAAAGAGGGGTTGGTGGGAGACGCTTATTGGGCCGGGAAAGGCATTTGATTCTGACAGGTATTTTAATCATCTGTTCAAATGTTATCGGCGGATGTAGGGGATCAACCGGACCGGCCTCAATCAATCCGGAGACGAACAAGAGATATGGACTGGGTTTTCCGGTTATCACCATTCAGGATATGGTCAGGGCCCAGAAGAGACTCATCGACCATTTTGGGATCAGAAAACTCGCTGCTGTTGCCGGTGGATCGATGGGAGGAATGCAGGCACTTGCCTGGTCTGTTCTCTACCCCGAAGTGGTCAGTAAAGTTATTGCCATAGCAACAACCCCCCGATCGTCGCCCCAGCAGATCGCGTTTAATGAAGTCGGACGGCAGGCAATCATGGCAGATCCCGCATGGAAAGGGGGAGAGTATTCACCGGCTGATCCTCCTACCCGCGGGCTTGGACTGGCAAGAATGATCGGCCATATCACGTACCTCTCAGATGAGGCAATGCATGAAAAGTTCGGGAGGAGATTCTTTGGACCGGATGGGATCAGCTATGAATTTGCAACAGAGTTTCAGGTGGAGAGCTACCTCCATCACCAGAGAGATTCCTTTACCCGCCGGTTCGATCCAAACAGCTACCTCTACATCACACGGGCACTTGATTACTTCGATCTCGCCCGGGACGGATCGCTTGCAGATGGATTTGCCAATACGACATCATCGTTCCTTGTAGTTTCTGTATCAAGCGACTGGCTCTACCCGCCATACCAGTCAGAGGAGCTGGTAGCAGCACTCACAGAAAATGAAATAGATGTGCAGTACTGTGAAATTCGATCAAAATACGGGCATGATGCTTTCCTGCTCGAATCCGGGCAGCTCAATTACATCATCGGAGATTTCCTCGATCGCCTGCTTGTCAAAAATGTAATTGAGGGAGGAATACCCACCATCGAAGAGTCAGCTTCAATACTTGAAGCATCCAGAATAATGATTAATGAAGGTGTCAATCATCTTCCGGTGCTTGGAAAAGAGAAGCATCTTTCCGGGATAGTAACATCATGGGATATTGCCAAGGCGGTTGCCTGTGGCCATCGAACCCTCGATGAGATCATGAGCAGGGATGTTCTCACTGCTTCCCCCGATGAACCGGTTCGGGAAGCGGCACGAAAAATGCAGGAGCGTTCCATCTCGGCACTCCCGGTTATTGATGAAAAGAAGCGTGTGATCGGGATCATTACCAGTGAGGCAATCAGCAAACTTGTTGGCAGATGTACATAAAGAGGAAAAATATGAGCAAAATTTATCATGATATAACTGAAACCATCGGAAATACCCCTCTTGTCCGGCTGAACCGGATTACCGCGGGGCTATCGGCAACAGTGGTCGTGAAAGTCGAATCCTTCAATCCGATGCACAGCGTCAAGGACAGGATAGGGCTTGCGATGATTGACGCCGCCGAGAAGGATGGCAGGCTGAAAAAAGGACAGAGGATTATGATCCTCGAGCCAACAAGTGGAAATACAGGGATCGCTCTTGCAGCGGTTGCAGCCGCACGCGGACACCCCATAACCCTCGTCATGCCCGAGACGATGAGTGTCGAACGGCGGCAGATCCTGTCAGCCCTTGGGGCGGAACTCATCCTGACACCGGGGGCGGAGGGGATGGGCGGAGCAATCCGTGCGGCAACCACTCTGGCAGAAAAGGAGGGATTCTTCATGCCCCAGCAGTTCGAGAACCCGGCAAACCCGGAGATCCACCGGAAAACAACGGCTGAAGAGATCTGGCGCGATAGCGATGGTAAGGTCGATATTGTCGTTTCAGGAGTTGGAACCGGAGGTACTATTACCGGAATCGCCGGAGTTATCAAAGAGCGTAAACCATCTTTTAAGGCTATTGCGGTCGAACCCGCTGAGTCACCGGTCCTCTCCGGGGGAAAACCGGGCCCGCACAGGATCCAGGGGATTGGTGCCGGTTTCATTCCGAAGATCCTTAAGCTTAACCTCATTGACGAGATTATACAGGTCACCGCAGAGGAGGCGAAGGATACTGCACAGAGACTTGCCCGTCTTGAAGGAATACTCGCGGGCATATCATCAGGTGCTGCACTTTCCGCAGCCCTCAGGGTAGCAGAACGAAAGGAAAATGAAGAAAAACTGATCGTCGTCATTCTGCCGGATACCGGAGAACGGTACCTTTCAACAGGTCTTTTCAGTGCATAGGAGTTTTTCATGAGCATACGCGAGGATATCAGGACAGTCTTTGAAAAGGATCCGGCGGCACGATCCACCCTTGAGGTGATCTGTTGCTACCCCGGAGTGCATGCCATCTGGATGCACAGGATTGCACATCGTCTCTGGAGATACAAGCTCCACTTCCCTGCCCGTCTCATCTCTCATATTTCCCGGGCACTCACCGGTGTCGAGATACATCCCGGCGCAACAATCGGCAGAAGGGTCTTTATCGATCATGGATCTGGTGTCGTCATCGGGGAAACTGCAGAGGTCGGCGATGATGTCCTCATCTATATGGGCGTTGTCCTCGGAGGAACATCTCTGACAAAAGGAAAACGCCACCCGACGATTGGGAATGACGCCATCATAGGATCGGGTGCTGCCGTCCTTGGACCGATCGCGATCGGAGATGGTGCACGGATTGGTGCGGGATCTGTCGTTGTCCGCCCGGTTCCGGCCGGAGCAACCGTTATTGGCGTTCCCGGAAGAATTGCCGGGCCTGATGAAAAGAGAACACCCGGAGCCCTTGATCATGGAGATCTGCCGGATCCGATGCTCAGGGTAGTGAGCCGCCTCCTCGATCGCCAGAGTCGGCTTGAAGAGAGAATTTTTGAGCTTGAGCGCGAGCATGTGACAAAAGAGACGAGGATGAAGGAGCTGATCAGGGAGGAGGAGGTCCGTAACGCACTCAGGAATGTCATCGATCCGGAGGTCGGGATCGATATCGTCGATCTTGGTCTGGTAAAGAAGGTGCATGTTGACGAGGAACAGGTGCTCGTGTCAATGGTCCTGACGACGAGTGCCTGTCCTCTCGTCGATTACCTCAAGGATCAGGTGAAGAGGACGGTTCTCGGACTTGATGGAATCTCGGATGTTGAGGTGGAGATTCTGGATGAGCCCTTCAACTGGGATCGGTTTGTAGCACAGAAAGGAAAATTCGAGGATCTTTAAATCTCAAGCATCCTCTCAATTGCCACCCGTGCTCTTGCAGCTATCCCTTCAGGAACAACCACCCTCGGGGTACGGTTCTCAAGCGACCGGAGAACCTTCTCAAGAGAGGTTTTCTTCATATTGATACAGACTGCTTTTTCCGAGAGAGGAGAGATCCGTTTCCCAAAACACTTTTTTTCAATCTGATGGATGATTCCAGGCTCGGTTCCGATGATAAAATCGCGTCTGTCGGATGCACAGATATGCCGGATCATCCCGGAGGTGGAGAAAACATGATCTGCCAGATCGATCACCTCTGACCGACATTCCGGATGGACAAGGAGTTCAGCATCCGGATGGTCAAGACGGGCTCTGGAGACGTCCGCAATAGTCATCATATCGTGGACATAACAGAACCCCTGCCAGGGGAGGATCTCTTTGTCTGTGAATCGTGCCACATAACCGGCGAGATTTCTGTCAGGGAGCATAATCACCTGATCGGCTTCAAGGGACTCGACAACCTTCAGGGCATTTGCTGATGTACAGCAGATATCGCTCTCTGCCTTCACCTCAGCGGTCGTATTCACGTACGCAACGACGGCTGCATCAGGGAACCGCTCACGGAGGATCTTCACCTCACCACCGGTGATCATGCCTGCCATCGGACAATGGGCATCGGGAGCCGGGAGAAGAACAGTCTTATCAGGAGAGAGGATAGCAGCAGTCTCCGCCATAAAGTCGACACCGCAGAAGACGATTATCTCTTCCCGCCGCTCTGCTGCTGCACGGGCAAGTTCAAGTGAATCCCCGACAATATCAGCGATATCCTGAACCTCGGGAACCTGATAGTTATGCGCTATGATCACCGCATTATTCTCTTCGGCACGTTGGCGAATTTCAGACGATATATCCTGTATAATCACTTCTGCCACCCCGGCTCAATCAGATGGATACTCATGCAGATCCAGATATTCTTCCCTTGCCTTATGGTTTATCCCTTCCGCTCTTCCGTACCATCACTACATCATCTGAAGATACAACACGGAGAAGATAGGTCCCATGGCAGGGTTTTGTATAGGGAAGGATGACTGTATCGCCATCTATCCCAAGAGCAATGGGAGGAACGCCGATGATCCGTTTCTCAAAGATCTTAAAGCCCGGATCGACATAATACACCTCTTTGAAGTGTTTCTCTACATATTCACGGCATTCCTTAAAGGATGCCATTGAGAGGAGAACCTCATACCCGAGATCTTCAACACAGCCCATCAAAGCACCTCATCAAGTTTTTTACGGAGTTTCCCGGGGTTATGAACCGCCTTTTCGACGATCATCTCGCAGGGGATCTCAAGCTGTTCTGCCAGATCCTCGGCCTCTCTCCCAAAGACAACGACAATGAGCCGGCCTTCAAAGAGGTACCGGATTGTGGTGGCGTAACTGATTCCGGCATCATTGTGGGCAAAGACGATACATGTAGAGGGAGTCAAAGCTCCCGATGCCAGCTCATCGATACACCGATCCAGTTCAACCATCTTCTTTACGTACACCTTCTTCGGATCTGAAACCTTCAGGAGTACCAGCACCGCGCTGTTCCCGGCAATCAGTACATCTCTCCCAGCATCATTCAGGCGATCTGCTGCATGAAGCGCAAGTGCCTGCTGCACCGGAACCTCGGGGCATCCAAGGATTATAAGTGTTTCATTTCTTTCTTCTACCATAGTAGCCTCAAATATTAATCAGCTAAACATCCCGAAACGGTGTAAGATCACAACCGGTACATGGAAGGCACATTGTACGAGCCTTTGTGGCATCAAGCCCATGCTGCTTCAGGATCTCTTTTGTCTCGTTTGCAAGGTAAAGGAGACGCTCTCCGGACGGACGATCGATCTGTATCTCACCTGCACGCAGTGGTGATGCTGAAATCGGGCGGAGGTTTGGGATCACCCCCATCTCTGCAAGGCGGGAGACGCCATCCAGAACTGTTTCATCATCTTCACCAAGTCCTATGATGAAGTTTGAAAAGACGGCATTTTTACCAAAGAGTGGGACAGCATCCCGGAGTACATCGAGGATCTCTTCAAGGGAGAAGTCCGGGCAGACAGAGGAGAAGATCAGGGGATCCATCGTTTCAACATTGTACTTGATCTCATCTGCACCTGCATCATGAAGCAGTCTGCTCGAATCTGCTGTCGGATAGACAGAAACCCCGATTGGAAGGTCAAAACGGCTACGAAGTGCTTGTACCACTTTAACCATCCGATCCACCTCCTCCTCGGGAGAGGTGGCAACACCGCTTGTGAGTGAGATGGCTTTGAGTCTGCCGGTTGTGGATGCCTCTTCAACCATGGCAACGATCGTATCGATGTTTTTTATTCCGCCAGGGAGTTTTGGAACCGGGCAGAATGTACAGTTGAAGATGCACCGTTCGCTGACGGTAATATATGCCTGTTCAGGACAGTGGCAGAGGGGTCTTTCCAGTTGGCCCCGAACAAAAGGTCGACCTTCATAGGAAACAAGAACCCCGTCACCATCCGGGAGAAGTTTTAATGGGGAATGGTCTTTTACCGAGAGGCGTACCCTGAGGTCGCCTGAATGAATGAAGATCGACGTTCCTCCGGCTCCGGGACCGGCTGTTGCGGTTGAACTCTCTGTACGAGTACGAAGTGTATCATCAAGCTCCACTAAGCCGATGCTGATGAGGAATGCTTTTTCTTCCGGCGTCATTCTGCAAAACCCTCTCTGAAATCCCGATATCTGGTTTATTCACAATTGTGAATGATAGTATCAGCGTTGTAAATGATATAGATTTGGATATAAAGAGAGATTGCGGAGATACTTGCCTGAGACTCAACTATAATGTAGGTATGGCGATAACAATAGTATGGAGACATCACAATTGTTAACTTTTTCGACCATGCTGTTGACCGTCATCGGGCATACACCCTACATTGTGGGATTGGATTCAACAGATCTCGTTGTCTGCCATCGGGGAAGAGATCTATCTATCAGATTGAGGTGAGAACTTCCGAAATACTCGATTATAAAGGATCATAGGAAAAATACGTATGGAGGAGATCGAAAATGATGATCACTGTCAAGGCATTTGCACGATTCCGGGAGATACTCGGATCAGAAACTGCCAGGGAGGAGGTGCATGAGGGAACAACACTCGCAGCACTGCTTGAGGAGATCGGCCGGAAAAACCCGACATTAAAGACATCCCTGTATGATGACGACGGCAGCCTTCGCTGCTATATCATCCTGATGCAGAATAGAAAACGGGTGAACCACAGCGAGGTTGAGTCGATCATCCTCAATGACGGCGATGAGATTGCGCTCTATCCACCGGTTGCCGGAGGCTGAAAAAGAATGGTCGTTACAGTTACCCAGGAAGACTTTGATATCAAAAGACTTATTGAGGAGAGAAAAAACCCCGATATGGGCGCAATGGTCTCATTCATCGGGGTTGTCAGGGATGACGGGATCGAGCGGATTGAGCTTGAGGCACACCGGGAGGTTGCTGTCGAGGAGCTTGAGGCAATACGTGATGAGGCATTTGCGAAGTTCCCAATCAAATCTGTCGATATCATTCACCGGATCGGCGATCTGAATATTGGCGATAATATCGTCCTGATCCTCGTTGGTGCCGGACACCGGCGCGAGGCATTTGAAGGATGCGAGTACATCATTGAACGGCTCAAGGAACGGGTTCCAATCTGGAAAAAAGAGTACACAAAAGACGGAGAGCGGTGGGTACCGGGAAAGTACCATTAACCATCTCTATTCCCCTTCACCAGAGTGTTCCGTCCGCCATCTCTGCATACTCACATTCCTCACACATCCGCCCCCGGGCATTCCATTCTGGATCAGTATAGGGTCCAAGATTGGCCTTCCCGCAGTAATCACAGGTGCGATAGCGGCGGTTTGTACTAGTACCCGTATTCCCCGGTTCAGATCCGAATACCGAGCTGAGCCATTTTAAAAGTCCCATTGCAATCAAACACCTTTTTCTCACAGATAAGCAATAACCCCCAGCCGGGGATACTCCCTGCTACCGGATAATGATCCCCCCAGGTATTAATCACATCGGCTTACACCCAGAACCACAACCCTCACTATCCATCCAAACAAAAACCTCTTCATGCACCCATACCTCCGCCTCGTCCTCTTTGGTATACTCACCTGGCTCATCCCCTTCGTCATCTCTCTCTTCCTCTATGGGCCGGACGGAACACTCACCATCGGGATATTCGCGTTCAAAAGCCTGATGATCATCTCAGGTGCCGCAAGCGGCGCCCTTCTCATCTTTCTGTACCTGAGATCCCTCCCTGCAATGACGATCCTTGCCGGGGCTTCCGCCGAGTTTGGTGAAAAGAAGAGCTGAAGGATCAAAAATAGGAATGGGATCAGCCTGCTAAAACCCAATCCCGCATGAATGACCATGCTTCCTGAAGTACTGCTGGTGGTATTCCTCGGCAGGCCAGAAGTGAGAGGCAGGCAGTATTTCCGTCACGATCGGCCTGCCAAATCTTCCGGATCGATCCATACGTTCCTTTGAGGCGTTTGCTTTCTGTTCCTGTTCTTTGGAATGAGTGAAGATGGCAGATCGGTACTGGCTCCCGATATCCGGCCCCTGCCGATCCTTTGTTGTCGGGTCATGAAGAGACCAGAACCGGATCAGGAGCTGATCGAATGAGACAAGAGCCGGATCATAGGTCACCTCGACCGCCTCTGCATGCCCGGTTCTGCCGGTACATACCTCCTCATAGGTTGGGTTATCGACTGTGCCACCAGTATAGCCGACACGGGTCGAGATGACACCGGCAACCTCGGCAAAAGCCGCCTCCACCCCCCAGAAGCAACCTGCGGCAAAGGTTGCTTTTTCATGTTCAGGCATAAGCAGAATTCAGGCAAATTGCTCAAAGCGTTCTTTTGATACCTTGCAGATGGGACAGGTTTCAGGCGGTTTTTCCCGTGCACAGAGATACCCACAGACCCGGCAGCGCCATATGGGGAGGGAAAAGCCACCGGAAACCCCCGCTGCTCCCTTCTTTCGTTCAGCCCTCGGGGGACGTCGCTCAGGAATCGGCTTCAGCTCTTCGCGTCCGTCTCGAACAGCCTTTGTTACGTAGAGCGAGCAGTAGCAGGCACCAAAATCATCGAGATCAGCATCACGGTAGTCGCAGGGGCAGATGATATCGAGATCTTCTTCCTTCTTCCCAAAAGAGAGACGGCAGGGACAGGCAGGATAACCATAGCGTCTGGTATTTACGATAAGACCCTTCACAAGTGCACGCACCCCCTCCCGATCAGGACTCAGGTGATAGCCATGATTCTCTGCATCCAATCTCAGTTCCTTTTCAAGAGTGTCAATCTCCTCAGCTGTCGGATCGTATGTCATCGTGCAAATATCCTCCGAATCTCGTCTTCCTTGTACCCGATGATCGCATCTTTTCCATTGATTACAAGTGTTGGAAACGATCCCGCCGGATTAAAACGCTCAACCTCATTAATTGCAGCCTCCATCTCATCAGGGGGGAGAAGATCCGCATAGACGTACCGGAACTTCAGCTTCAGGCTCTGGAGCAGTTCTTTGGTCATCGCACACCAGCGGCAGGTGGAGAGGGCATACAACACCAGATCGCCCCGATCTTCTCCGTCAACAACAGTATATTCCATAGATATCCAGACAGTTTTCAGAAGCCTTAAGAATATCGGAAGAGACAAAACGTTATGAAGAAGATGCATCAGGATGATGCAATAACGGTTCTCTCAGTACTCCTGATCATCCTTGCAGGAATTACAGGGGCAATCTTTGTTTTTCATCTCCTTATCCCCCATCACACCAGCACCCCGCATGGCCTTGTCGCAATGGCGATCCGCGAATCCGGTGACTCGGTCAGGATGACTGGAGACCCGGTTGGTTATTCTTCTATCCCACATACCATATCCGGTTTTGATATCAGGCCGGAGACATATGATGAACAGAGAATCGGTGCCATACAGGTATCTATCTCACCGATTATCGGAGATATGGCGATCGATATGGACACAACCAAAATGAGCATCATTCAGGGGGAAAAAGAGATCC
>Ga0163225_100423_pt1 | contig 11899 bp, 10 predicted proteins | sample MSEWel2016_04_06_2_FD_113145 | JGI IMG/M metagenome (GOLD analysis project Ga0163225, IMG submission 113145) | Subsurface microbial communities from deep shales in West Virginia, USA - MSEEL Well Study Marcellus 5H_2016_04_06 ... | reverse complement strand
TTATTGGAATGATCTCTTCAATGGCATTTGTGGGAACGAAATCATGGGCGTTGTTAGATGCTTATCGAACTGCTGAGCTTGCAAATGCCAAGCTCAAACATAATATCTCTTTAAAACTTCAGAGAGGCGTATTGAAGGCAACTGCTGATTATAAATTTTAAGATTTCTGAAATACCCCCTAGACTTCAAGGGGGTATTTCTTTTATGATATCAAATACCAAATAATAACTGTAGCTCTATATAAACACAGATAATTGACTACAATCTAATCTAAATATAAATTAAATTTTGATTAGAGCAAGGAGAAATAGGAAATTTGTAGAAGTTATTTATTAAGATGATAATAGATAAGGAGCTAGATGATGAAGGGGATAGGAATTGATATTATCGAGATTGAACGGATTAAAGATGCTATTTTAAGTAAAACTAGATTTAAGAATAGATTCTTTACAGAGGGTGAGATTGCTTATTGTGAGTTACATAAATCTCCTTGGGCTCATTATGCTGGTCGCTTTGCAGCTAAGGAAGCTATAGTTAAGGCTTTAGGGACAGGTTTTAGAGGCTTTAAATGGCAAGATATAGAGATAGTTAAAGATGAATTAGGAAAGCCTAAAGTTGTATTGCATAATCAAGCCAATAAACTTGCTCAAGAAGAGGGAATAACAGAGATTATGATTAGTATCTCTCATAGTAGAGATTATGCAGTTGCAAATGCAGTGGCATTTACAATGAACAGTGAATAATGAATAGCTTACAATTCTAAAGCACTAAATCTTTAAAAAATTTAATTATGAATTATTAACTATAATTTATCAATTGCTTTTAATTGGGGGTGAATTCAAATGAAGGTAGTAACAGGGGCTGAGATGAAAGAGATCGATAGATATACTATTGAAGAGGTTGGTATCTCTGGTCTAGTTCTGATGGAGAATGCAGGTAGAGAGGTTGCTCAAGCTGCTGTAGAACTTTTAGATAATTTAAATGGCAACTTGGTAATCGTCTTAGCAGGTAAAGGAAATAATGGTGGAGATGGCTTTGTTGTCAGTAGATTATTGATAGAGCAGGGGTTTGAAGTCAAGACTATTCTGTTAGGCAAGAAAGAAGACATCAGTGGAGATGCTAAGGTAAATTTAGAGATTTTAGATAAGTTAGAGGCTAAAATCTGGGAGATAAGCAGTAAAGAAGAGGTTTTAGAGCTAAAGCTGCTAGTAGATAAGACTGATTTGATAGTAGATGCTCTCTTAGGTACAGGAATTAAAGGAGAGTTGAGAGGGTTATATCCTGAGGTGATTACTTTGGTCAATAATTCACCTACTGCTGTAATTGCAGTGGATATTCCTTCAGGTATAGAAGCAGATACGGGAAGAGTAGTAGATACAGCTATTGAAGCTGATGAAACTATTACCTTTGCTCTGCCAAAGATAGGAACCATACTATATCCAGGAGCAGATTTTGTAGGGAATTTAAAGGTAGTGGATATCGGAATTCCTCAGATGGTGATTACTAAGCAGGAGTTTAAGATAGACTTAATCACCTCTAAGTTGGTCAATGATCTCCTACCTATTAGAGTAGCCGATAGTCATAAGGGAAGCTATGGAAAATTATTATTGGTAGCTGGGTCAACTGGTATGACTGGGGCGGCAACCTTGGCTACTCAGGCAAGCTTAAAAATAGGTGCTGGTCTAGTGACTCTAGGAGTTCCAAGGAGTTTAAATCCTATCCTAGAGATTAAGCTGACAGAAGCGATGACCTATCCTTTAGGTGAGAGTAAAGAAGGGATTTTATCAAGGGAGTCTGTAATTGAGATTAAAAAGCTACTAAATGATAGAGATGTATTGGCAATTGGACCCGGCTTGACTGCTAATGATGAGATTGGCTATATTGTTAATCATCTTCTGGAAAAGACAGACAAGCCTATGGTGGTTGATGCTGATGGGTTAAATGTTATTTATGATTTAAACATTTTAAAAGGGAGAACTGTTCCTACAGTTTTAACCCCTCATCCAGGGGAGCTGTCTAAACTGATTAATCAGCCTATAGAAGCAATCAGAGTTAATTCTATTGAGATAGCTAAGGATTTTGCCAGGGAATATAATGTTATCTTGGTTTTGAAGGGAGCTAGAACTATTATAGCTACTCCTCAGGGAGAGATTTATGTGAATTCTACTGGTAATTCTGGTATGGCTACTGGTGGTAGTGGAGATGTCTTGACAGGTTTAATCTCTGGGTTACTTGCTCAAGGTATTGATGGAAGATCTGCTACTATTATAGGTGTATATCTGCATGGTTTGGCTGCTGACTTGGCAGCAGAGGAGTTAACAGAGTATTCTTTATTGCCAAGTGATATTATAGATTATTTACCACAAGCTTTAAGAACAGTAATGAGTGACGAGTAATTGGTAAAGAGTAAAGAGCTTAAGAAATTAAGTTACTAAAAGCTGTGTAGGTTTTATTTGTAATTTTGGCTTTAGTACTCTTAATTTTTTTACTCGTTACTTGTCACTTGTTACACGTCACTGATTACTAAATTCAAGGAGGGGTTATAATGCTAGCTAAAGATATCATGACTAAAGAAGTGGTTTCAGTAAAACCTGAACAGACTGTAAAAGAGGTAGCTAAAATATTAACAGATAATAAAATCAGTGGAGTACCAGTAGTTGAAGATGGTAAGCTAATAGGGATTGTTAGTGAGGGTGATTTAATAACTCGAGATAAGAAGCTACAATTTCCCAACTATGTTTATTTCTTGGATAGTGTCTTCTATTTAGATAGTTTAGAGAAGTTTGAGAAGGACTTTAAGAAGATGGTTGGAGTTGAAGTTAAGGATATCATGACAGAAGATGTCATAACTGTTAGCCCTGATACTGAGGTAGAGGAGATAGCTACTATCTTAACTGAAGATGGGGTCAATCGTGTTCCTGTAGTTGAAGATGGTAAATTGGTTGGTATTGTTAGCCGTGGAGATATTGTTAAATGTATTAGTGAAGGGTTACTAGATTAAGTTTAAGTCTGAGTTTAAGTATAAAAAATTAAATAGATGTAGAGTATATTTTGATAGATTTTTGACGATTATAAACTTTTTTGCTATACTCATTAATGTAAATACACCCATATGGGTGTATTTTCTTATGAAGGGAGTGTAGAGTTTATAATATGCTTAATTTAGTTATTAGAGATTTGGCTAGAGGTACGGGACCTGGTGATATAGTAGGGGCTTTTATTAATGAGGCCAAAATAGAGTCTAGTCAGATTGGTAAGATTGATTTTCAAGATAATATTGCTTTGGTAGAGATAAATGATAGTGTTGCTGAAAAAGTAGCAAAGATGATGGATAATAATAAGATAGCAGGTAAAGAAGTTAGGGTTGAGATCGATAATGATTTTAAAGAGAGATTAAAATATATAGATGATTATGTCAATAATTATAGATATTTAGTACAATTAGAACGCAAAGAAGAGATGAGAATTCAAGAGCTAGAGATCAAGAATTTAACTGGAAAGCAAAGGGAGAATAAGGGACGAGCTATCTTACATTTAAGGGGTAGAGATCAAGGGCAAGGATTTGCTGGAAAGTCCTTAGTTAAGTTTATTAGACAGAGAAGGGGAGAGGTATTGCCTGATACTCAGATTGGTGTGGGAGATTTAGTAATGATTAGTAAAGCAAACCCTTTGGCTAAAGATAATCCTACAGGAACGGTAGTAGAGATGACTAATTATTCTATTACTGTAGTTTTTGACAAGAGACCACCCAAATTTATTTACAGTAAGGGTTTGAGATTGGATTTGTATGTAAATGATATTACCTTTCAAAGAATGTTAGAGGCTTTGGGTAGGTTAAAATCTGCTCAAGGTAGGCTGGCAGAGTTGAGGGATAAGATATTAGGATTAAAAGATATAGAATTTGGGGAAGATATATCTATTAATCTTAAAAATAAACTCTTAAACTCATCACAACAAGAAGCAGTAAAGGCTGCTTTAGCAGCCAAAGATTTATTTTTAGTCCATGGACCTCCAGGAACGGGAAAGACGGTAACTGCCATTGAGATTTTGGAGCAGAGTATTGAGCAAGATAAGAGTATCTTGGGCACAGCAGATTCCAATACAGCTGTAGATAATCTGGTAGAGCGATTGGTCAAAAGGGGTAGAAAGGTATTAAGGATTGGACATCCTGCTAGGGTGACACCACTTTTAAGGGAGCATACCCTTGATTATTTAATTAACGAACATCCTAAATATCAACAGGCTAAGCAAATTAGAGAAGAAGCCTATCAGCTTCTAGAAGACCAGAAGAAGTATACCCATCCTAGCGGTAGATGGAGAAGAGGGATGAGCAATAGTCAAATTAAGTCTTTGGCAGAAGATGGTCGTGGTAGTAGAGGAATTCCTGCTAAGAGGGTTAAAGAGATGGGTGAATGGTTAAAACTACAGGATAAGATTGACAGTTTATTCACAAGAGTTGATAGCTTAGAAGAGGAAGCAGTTAAAGAGTTAATTGATGACGCTGAGGTAGTCTGTACAACTAACTCTACAGCAGGCTCTGAAGTTCTAGCAGCAGAGACCTTTGATTTATTATTAGTAGATGAAGCTACCCAAGCTACAGAGCCTTCTACCTTGATTCCCTTAGTTAAAGTAGATAAGGCTATCTTAGTTGGTGATCATAAGCAGCTACCTCCAACTATATTAAATCAAAAGGCTGAAAGTTCAGGTCTAGCAAGATCCTTATTTGAAAGGTTATTAGATGTTCATGGCTCTGAGATTAAGAGTATGCTAAATACCCAGTATAGAATGAATGAGCAGATAATGAACTTTGCTAGTCAGAAGTTCTATAATGGTAATTTACTAGTGGCTTCTGAGGTCAAAGATATCAGTCTTAAAGATTTAAATATCAATAGCTTTGCAGGAAATTCTCCAGCCGAGCAGGCTTTTAATCGTCAAGAAGGGATCATATTCTTCGATACTCAAGGGATGGAAGCCCCTGAACGCTCTAAACAGGATTCTAAGTCTATCTATAATAGAATCGAAGCAGAATTGAGTGTAGAGATTATCAAACATGGTATCAGTGCTGGGCTTAATTCTAATCAAATTGCTTTAATTTCTCCTTATAAAGCCCAAGTTGCTTTGATTAAGAGGTTACTTAAAGGTGAAGAGATTGAGATAAATACTGTAGATGGCTTTCAAGGTAGAGAGAAGGAGGTGATTATCTTATCATTAGTCAGAAGTAATCGCCAAGGTAATATTGGCTTCTTAAAGGATCTTAGAAGATTAAATGTCTCTATTACTAGAGCCAAAAGAAGGTTGATTGTTATTGGCGATGCTGCTACTATAGCCAATAATTCAACTTATAGTAATTTAATAGAATATGTTAAATTTAATGGATATTACTACAAATTATAAAGGGTATTTGGAATAAATTACATGTCTGCACTAACTAATAAATTTTCCACTCTATTGACATCTGGCATATAAAAATATATAATTACTTTAGTGGCTTTTTGTATAGTTATAACTTATTATGAGGTGATAAAATACTATGGGTCAAAGCCAATTCCTAAAAAGAAGAGTTTATAGTAAGGTAGAAGATAGAGAAAAATTAAAAGAGAGATTGAAAAGAGGCTATTGCCAAATGGCAGAGATAAACTTGAAATTGGCCCAAGAGGGATTACCAGCAGATAGAGAGGCTTATCAATATTTTTAGAATATATAGAGACGTTAACAACGTCTCTTTTTATTCATTAAAATGTATAAATTACGGAAAAATGTAAAAACTAGGGTATAGATTATTTTTTTATCCCTGTTCAATCATAAACTTATACACGTTATAAAACTATTAAACATATATTAATGTAAGTTTGAGCTACAACTTGGAGGTGTTCTTTTTGACTACTAATTTAAAGAAGGTTATGATCAGTCTGCCAAATAATTTATTACAAGAAATCGATGGCTTCATTAAAGAGGATAATCAAGATCGTAGTCAATTTATTAGTGATGCTATGGAAGTCTATGTTAATCAACTGCGTAGCAGTAAATTTCGAGATGAGATGAAACAGGGATATTTAGAGATGGCCAAAATAAATCTTTGTATAGCAACAGAATGCTTTATGGTTGAGAATAACACCTTTTTTAATTATGAGGCTAGATTAGCGGAGTGTGATTAAATTGACAATTAAACGAGGTGATGTTTACTATGCAGATTTGAACCCTGTTGTTGGATCAGAGCAAGGGGGGATTAGACCTGTATTGGTAATACAAAATGATATCGGAAACAAGTATAGTCCTACAGTAATTATTGCAGCAATTACTTCTAAAATCGATAAAGCAAAACTTCCTACTCATGTAGAGATTGATTCAACAACCTCTAGTTTAGATAGGGATTCAGTTATTTTACTTGAACAGATTAGGACTATAGATAAGAAACGTTTAAAAAGACATGTAACTCATCTCGGTGATAAGATAGTAGAGGAAGTAAATAAGGCATTAGAGATTAGCATTGGTCTAGTTGAATTATAAATTTAACCCTGTAGCTAAGTAATTTAAATTACTTAGCTAAAATTATTTTTTGTTATCTTTATCTTCCTTGATTAATATATATGTAGTAGCCAATGGCTAGTAGCTATTAGCTAATTTGAATTAAGGAAGTGAGACTATGGATGAAATTATCAAGTTTATTGAAGGTATAGAAGAGCAATTGATTACAATCAGAAGGGATATTCATCAATATCCTGAAATGGGTTTTGAAGAGTATAGAACCTCTCAAAAGATATTTGATTTTTTAAAGAAGCTAGATTTAGAGGTTAAGAGAATAGCTACCACGGGAGTAGTTGCTTTATTAGATTGTGGAGAAGGACCAGTGATTGCTTTAAGGGCTGATATTGATGCTTTACCGATTGAAGAGAAGACTAAGGTTAGTTATAAGTCCAAGGTTACAGGGGTAATGCATGCCTGTGGACATGATGGACATACTGCAATACTCTTGGGTGTAGCCAAGGTATTGAGCAAGTTTAGAGATAGGTTAAAGGGAAAGGTGAAATTTATCTTTCAACCAGCAGAAGAAGGACCAGGAGGGGCTTTACCTTTAATTGAGGCAGGAGTTTTAGAAGAACCACAGGTTGATAACATCTTTGGACTACATGTAGAGGAGTCACTTCCTACTGGGACTATAGGGGTACAACCTAAGGTAGGGTCGGCAGCAGCAGATGAGATTGATATACTAATTAAAGGAAAGGGCGGACATGCAGCAGCACCACACCAAGGGGTAGATGCAATTATAACTGCCAGTCAAGTAGTAACAGCCTTACAGACTGTTGTTAGTAGGCAGATTAATCCACAAAAATCAGCAGTAATTAGTTTAGGAACTATTAATGGTGGATATAAGAGAAATGTCATTGCTGATGAAGTTGAGATAACAGGAACAGTACGGACAACTGACCCTGACTTAAGGAAGATGATGCCTGAAATGATAGAACAGATTATTAGAGGTATTACTTTAAGTCAGAGGTCTGATTATAATCTTGATTATAGATTTGGTTATCCAGTTCTAATCAATTCGACAGAATTAGTACATGAACTCAAAGATGCTATAGGAGCAATCCCCTATGTTGATGAGATTAAGTATATCTCCCAATCTTCTATGGGGGCAGAGGATTTTGCTTATTACTTACAGCAAGTACCTGGTATTTTCTTTAGATTGGGGGCAGCAGACCCTAGTGAAGATTATTATCCTGGTCATCATCCTAAATTTAATTTTGATGAAAGAGCATTAAAGATAGGAGTGGCACTTTTTGTCTATATTACTTTAAATAGAATAGAGGAGTAATGCTACTATTTATAGAATATATCAAGTAAGATAAATTACTTTGCTTATTATAACTTTGTGATTTTAAGCTGTAATTTAATGATTTCTTTATATTGATAATTTCAGTATCAGGTACTTAGATAGTTGAGGAGGTAGATTAAACTTAACTTCCTAAAACAAATAAGTTTTTAGAATATATTTATCCTTTGTTCAAACTTATTCTTAAACTTAGACTGAGTCTAAGTTGTTAAAGGAGATTAGAGTTTATAATCAAAAAACATAGTAGATATAGTTAAATATTGTTGATAAAGATGATTAATACAGCAATTTAGTAGCTAGTGGCAGGTCAAATAGTAAAATTATTTACTATTGACTTGTCACTAGTTGTTTATCACTGTCTTAACATAGTAACTTGGAAGGAGGAGATTATGAAGTTGAAGAGATATTTACTGGCTTTTATTTTAGTTATAATGGTAGTTCTGTCTACTCCAATTAAAGCAGAAGAGATATCTGCTAAAGATTTATTAGCAGATGTAGTCTCTCAACTAGAGCAGGTAAAAGACTTTAAAGGGACAATTGTATCTAAATTATATGTAGGTGAAGAAGTAATAGATTATCGAACCCAAGTAATGAAGTCTGAAACTAGGTCAATGAGTCATAATTTAAGTGATCATAGTCAATTAGCAGCAGAAGAGAATAGGTTATTAAACTCTATTCCTTGGATTTATTTACCTCCAGATTATAATACTTTAAAGAATTCCCTACCTTTAAAGGGTCAATTAGATTACCAAGAACCTTTATCTGACTTAAGTGATTTATATAACATAGAGTTATTAGGAGAATCTATTGATGGTGAGCGAGAGGTTTATATTATTCAGTTAGAGAATATGCTTACTCTACAAAGAGTGTTTATTGATAAGGAGTATAAGACTATCTCTAAGATCGAAATCTTTAATGGAGCTAATATTAGGTTGGCAACTATTACTTATGAGGATATGACTCTATTTGATTCTAGCATCTGGCTACCAGTAAAGATGCTAATCAATGATGGTGGAGGAAAGCTATTAATGGAAGTTATCTATCAGAATTGGGATGTTAATACTGGTCTGACCGAATTTGATTTTGCTAAGGGCTTTGATACAGATTATCAGACTAAAATCAAACAGCTTAAAGAGAAGTCAAAAGAGCAACGGAACAATGACAAGCTATATTGGCTATTAAGTGATTTATATGTCAAAGATGGTAATTTGACAGAAGCTGTTAATAGTCTACAGAATGCTATTAGGATAAAAGATAGTATAGAGTATAGAAAGAAGTTAGTAGAGATATATCAGATGCAAGGAAGATATAGAGAGGCGTTGGGTGAGATTAGAGTAGCACTACAATCAGTTTATAATGATGCAGAGTTAAATTATCTTTTAGGAGAGGTGCAGCTACAGTTAGGTAGAATCAATAATGCTCGTTATTCTTTAGAGAAAGCAGTTGATTTAGATCCTAAGAATACTCTTTATCTGGAAAAGCTTTTTTGGGTTTATAGTAATTTATCTGATGAATATGGTAAGTATATGTTAGAACGTGCTGAAGGTGTAGCAGAGAAATTAGTAAAATTAGAACCTAAAAATAAGATCTATAGAACCTATTTGGCTGATATTTATTTAGAAAAAGATGAAGAATTTAAAGCTTATCAGTCTTATTCTAAGGCAGTTGAGTTAGCACCTGAGGATACTTGGGTTTATATTAAATTAGCTCAATTTTATGATAAGGTAGGTAAAAGTAACAAGGCAGAAGAATTATATGAATATATCGTTTATTTAGATGATTCCTTAGAAAATCAAAGGCGTTTAGCTGACTTTTATTTTAAGATAGGAAAATATGAGCTGGCCTTAGATGAATACCAAGCACTACAAAGTAGAAGTGCAGGTAATCTAAATTTGAAATTTAAGATAGCCGAAAGCTATTTAGCTATTGGTGATAATGAAAAAGGATTGAGCATCTTTAATAAGATTTTAAAAGAGAATAACTTTGGAGAGTTCTATTTGCAGATTGGAGAGATAGTTAAGAAGTATAACCTTGATGCAGCAATTGATATTTACCATTCTGCATTACAACAAGAGGGATTATTAACAGAAGAAGAGGTAGGTGAGATTCACAGACGTTTAGGGTATATCTATTTTGAAGAAGAAGGTCAGAAGGAATTAAATAAGTTAGACCAGCTATTGGAGATTGATTCTCAAGCAAAAATTTATCAACTGTTAGGTAAGTATAAGTTTTCAGCTGGTGATTTAGATCAGGCTATCTCTTATTTTAAACTAGCCTTGAATCGACAGGATAATCTAGAGAATCATTATAATTTAGCTATAGCCTATTTAATAGTTAATCACATTGATTTGGCTAAAGCAGAAGCAGAGCAGATAATAACCGCTGGAGAAGAGGCACTAGGAAGAGAGCTATTGGAATTGATTGATAGGATAGGTGATTTGGAGCAAGACTACAAAGATATCTATGTACCAGGAAGGATTAACCGAATCAAAGGTGATAGGTTACGTCAGCAAGGTAGATTAACTGAAGCCTTAGTGAAGTATAGAGAATCTATCTATGAGAATTATGATTATAAGCTGTCATACTTTTATGTAGGTCTTATCAGTGGAATTAGAGAGGATAATCTACAACTGGAGATGGCTAAATCTGTCTTAGAAGGTGAAGAACTCAGACTATTACAGGATTTATTAGTTCATATAGAAGAGATTAATCAATTTTAGATTTTTAACTACTAGCTATTAATAGCTAGTAGTTAATTTTTTTTGATAAATTTATATTAATTCTACTTGTAGTTAAGGCTTAAATGATGATATTATCTAGGTGATACTTTAGTATAATTAAATAAGCTAGCTTTTATTAGGATAGACTAGAGAAAAGTGAAGGAAAAAAAACATATGTGGAGAATGAAGTTATTATAAAGTTACTATCTATTAAAGAAATAGAGGAGATTTTAGATAGTTTTGAAGATTTACTGGATAACAATATAATGAGTTAATTATAATATAATAAACAAAGAGGTGGAATTTAATAATGATTAAAATCAATACTAGCAATCCCGAGGAGACTTTCAAGGTAGGAGAAGAATTAGGAAAGAAATTAGCACCTGGAGATATTGTTTGCTTACAAGGAGACTTAGGAGCTGGTAAGACCAGTTTAGCCAAAGGAATTTGTGCAGGATTAGGGGTTAAAGCTGATATTACTAGTCCAACTTATACTATTGTTAATGAATACAGAGGCAAGTATAAGGTCAATCATATGGATCTTTATCGTATTCGCCAAGAGGATGAGTTATTTGATTTAGGCTTTGAAGAGTACTTATATGGGGATGGTGTGACTATTATTGAATGGCCTGATAAATCAGGGGCATTGATGCCTGACCAATATCTAGATATTAATTTGAGGGGAGAAGGAACTGATAGAGAGATTCGGATTATTCCCCAAGCAAATAAATTCATTGGATTAATGGCGGAGTTGAAAAAAGATGTTGACCTTAGCAATTGATAGTTCTACAAATGCAGGAAGCGTGGCTTTGATTTCTGAAGATGGTTTGATAGGTGAGGAGTTATTGAATTTAACTAATACTCACTCTCAGCGATTGATGCCCCAACTGGTTAGCTTACTAGAGAACTCTAGTTATGAACCTCAAGACTTAGAAGGAATTGGTGTAGGGTTAGGACCAGGTTCTTTTACTGGAATCAGAATTGGTCTAACTACAGCTAAGACTATGGCTCAGGCATTGCAGATACCTATGATAGGTGTATCTACTTTAGAGGCTATAGCTTATAATCTAAAATATACTTCTGCTTATCTATGTCCAATGATAGATGGCCGCAGGGATAGGGTCTTTACTGCCTTATATAAAGGCAAGGGCGAGGAGAACTTAGAAGCAGAAAGTCAAGAGTCTTTAATTGCGATTGATGATCTACTAAAAGAGCTGGCTGATATAGATGAAGTTATTTACTTTATTGGAGAGGTAGCTACCAAATATAAGGATAAGATTATTAAAGAGATTAAGCAGCCTAAATTTGTAAGTTCTAGTTTTAATTTACCTAAGGCTTCAATTATAGG
>Ga0163225_100421_pt1 | contig 11965 bp, 14 predicted proteins | sample MSEWel2016_04_06_2_FD_113145 | JGI IMG/M metagenome (GOLD analysis project Ga0163225, IMG submission 113145) | Subsurface microbial communities from deep shales in West Virginia, USA - MSEEL Well Study Marcellus 5H_2016_04_06 ... | reverse complement strand
GATTCCTTTTATCCGGCGTGCGGAGGTGAAGACGGCGGTGCTTCGATCATAGATGCAACGGGCGTCAGTAGCAGCAAGGCGCCGGGAGAGATCATAATCTTCCAGGATTGATATATCCCGGTGACCCCCGGCCCTGAAATAGACCTCTTTTAATACTGCAGCATTTGATCCGATCAGCCAGTAAAACCCGAATAGGTGAAATAAAAGATAATGCCGTCGCCATACCTGAATAATATCTGACCGGAGGGTTCGGTTGTAAAATCTGACCGGTCCGGTGCAGACATCATACCCGCTGGTTGTGAGTTTTTCCCGGATTGTCTCCAGCCAGGTAGGGGGGTGGCGTGTATCAGCATCTGTGAAGACGAAGATATCTCCTTTTGCTGCTGCCGCCCCATCCCCGCGGGCACCACCAATGCCTGCCCGTTTCTGAGAGATTACCTGGTCTGCGAGGGTTGCAGCGATTGAACAGGTGCGATCCGAAGAATCGCCGTCAACAACGATAATCTCATAGCTGTCCCGTGGGATACTCTGGGCTGAAAGTGACCTCAGACAGTCAAGGATTGTCTCCTCCTCATTAAGTGTGGGAATTATTACTGAGATCATATATTTCACCGGATACGGGATATGCAGTTATTCAATAACAGACGGCAGTTTCTTCTGGCTGCCAGCCTCAGAATTTCACGGGAGCTGTAAAGCGGATAAGCGAGAAGGAAGGATAATATTGCAGCGTTTACGGCAACGTCAACTATAAACCACCATGACATCAGTTCTAGTATGAGAACGGAGAACACACCAGTGATGCCCAGAAGGAGCACACCATTTTTCCGGCCGATGCTGACAACCGTGGTATAGGTGGTTCCCAGATCTTCATGATAATCCTGAATCTCATGGGCAATCAGTGCTTCACAGCAGATGAGGGTACAGATCAGCGCCGAGGCAGCGGGAAGGGAGATCAGTTGGGGGATCCCGCCTCCGGCAAGAGTATATCCCGCGAGAAACGGTAGTCCCCCGAACATTACACCGTGACAGATGATGTCTCCTGCAAACCAGTCCTTAAGTCTGACAGGTGTTGCCGAATAGAGAGTGAGGGCAATCAGACAGAGAAGAGTGAAAACAAATCCTGTCCCTGGGATGGTGAAGGAAAGCAGGAGTGGGATTCCTGCGAGAACTGCGCACATGCCGATAGTCTCTTCTTTTGATATCATCCTGTCAGCAAGAGGGTTTTTCCCCTGTTTTATCTTTCCTGGATGATTCCTGTCTATTTCTGCGTCATACAGATTGTTTATGACAAATCCATATCCTGTTACACAGGAAAAAAGGACAAAAACAGTGATGCTGTCGATTGAAATACCTGCGGCGAGGTATGCCCCGGCAAGCGGGAAGAGCGGATAAAATTTTATCCAGTCTCCTGTGCGGATCATTTTCAGATATCCCTGTGGTTTATTCATTGTTGGAGTGCTCCTGTATTGTGGCTGTCCAATAGGTTATGTTTAGTAAAATGCCGGGTTGTTGCTGTTTCATCGCAAAAATGGGCTGATGCGGGCAACTGTCCCAGAGGGTTTTCTGTGATAATATGCTGTTTCCGATTCCGGATCATGGTTCAGTATGTCTCACTGTCTCTGGTCCACACCACATGAACCTAACCGCCTGTTCAATAGTATCTTCGATGTCACTCTGCAACTTTCCAAAGAGATACAGGTGGATGAGCATAAAATTCGGGTACCAGAAATTTGCCAGAAAGACCTCCCGGTTGATTCCTCTCAGCATTCCGTGGGAGACTCCCTTCTGGTACAGCTCATCAAGGGCAGAAAATTGGATGCCTGCTTCTTTTTTTGCCCTTTTAGTAATATTTGGTGAGGAGGAGAACTGTTCAAAAAAAATGCTCTTTTTAGGATTTTCAAACATCCACTGAAGTACCTTTCGTTTGACATTTCGGATCTGCTCTTCTACCGGGATTTCCGGATGGATAGCCTCGTCCAGCGTATCAGCGAGTGCTTTGTGAATGGAGGTCTGGAGTGAATCAATCAGGTCTTCTTTTGTTGGAAAATACCGGAAGAGTGTTCCTGCTGATACACCGGCACGGTCTGATATCTGTTGCGTCGGTGTTGCATGGAACCCCTGAGTTGAAAAGAGATCAATTGCTGCCTCCATCAGGGCCTTCCGTTTTTCTTCTGATAGACGTCTGCTCAATTGCTGCCTCCGTATTTCCTGTGCATTACTGTGGACACATTACTATTACTACCACCTCCCATTATAAATGAGTAACTACTCACTCATCTTATTCCTGCCAGGTACCAGGCATTCACTATCTGAAAGTTTGAGCTAATTCTAAATTTCAGAAAAATGTTCAAATCAGGATGTATAAGATAAATATTTTTATCCGGAAGTTCCCGGATAAGTCTTTCGATAAATAATCCGCAGTCTCACTCCTCTCCCATCGTCATCTTCACAGGTCATCACCGTCCGGCATTTCCCCGGCCTGAAGATTCTTCTTGCGTTCTTCTTCCTGCTCATCAGCCCATTGCTTCATCGGTGGTACAACCTGGTATTCCTTATACCTATAACGGCCGATCCTCACCCGTCCGGTGCACACCAGCCAGCCATTGTTTTCCATCTTCTTCAGAGTGGCCGGACCGGGCACCAGTGTATGAACATCCGAATAAACGAATGGTTTTGTGCCAAAAAGCTCCGCAATCTCCCGGAACTGAAGGACGGAAGAACGGGGTGCCGGTCACGATCTGAAAGTGGAGGTGCTCTGGAACTTGAGATACGGCAGATCCGGGTCCCCGCTGTTCCCGAAACGGCCGATCTCCCCCCTCACATTACTGTGCCATCACCTCGCCATCAGCGCGAAGACACCCCATCCAAGGTATTCTCTTGTGTACGCGGCGTAGCGTTTTGGCTCCGACGTCAGTGTGGCTCTGACCTCTTCTGCGAAGTCGTCGTCGGGATTTGCTTCGAGCCATCGGCGCATGGTGAGCCACTTGGCCGCTTCGTACCTGTCCCAGCCCTCTTTATTTGCCAGCACCATCTCCACAACATCGTAGTTGAGATCATCAAAAGACGCGAGAAGGTCCGGAAGCCTGAGAAAATCGGATATAGAAGTGGCTAAACATCCCCTGGCAACCTCTTCTGTTGGCGGCAGCTGCCTCCAGTAGGGCTCGCCGACGAGGATGATTCCTTCGGGCCGGAGACTTTCTGCCAGAAGTGCAATGGTGCCGGCAACTCCCCCGCCAATCCAGGTGGCACCGAGGCAGGCTGCCACATCGATCTTCTCGTCGGCGACGTAGCCGGCAGCGTCGCCGTGGATGAACATAACCCGATCGGCGACTCCGAGTTCTTCAGCACGGCGTTTCGCCTGCTCTGTGAACAACCGGCTCATATCGATACCGACGCCGGTGATTCCAAAATCGCGTGCCCAGGTGCAGAGCATCTCGCCTGAACCACTGCCGAGATCGAGCACGCGAGCCCCTGATTCCAGGCGCAACACTGCGCCGAGAGTGGCGAGGTTTTCCGGTGTGAACGGATTATGGATTTGGTGAGCGCTTTCTGAAATAGTAAAGATACGTGGTATGTCCATTGTACATACTCCTTTTAGTACATTAGGTGATAATTGGATTATATCCTTCGTGGCTGATATAGCCCGACTTTGCCATGAACAAGAAAAAAGTGTGTTCTTGGTAATGTTTGAATCGACCAAAATGCAAACAAAACCAAGAACCAATGATGGTGAGCCGAATGAAAATATATCCTTTCCTATAGGTGCCATTTTCCTCGTTGATAAGCTGTATGAAGTCCTGTAAATGACGGTTTAATGTGAGCATATCAGGTTTTTATCTCTATAAGGCGTTTATCTCTATAGTTTCCTCATATATTTACGGGAGATTGGCTCATTATGCTTTTTGAGGCTTGCCAGGTACCCTGTTGCAGCGTCCTGTATATTTTCAAGGGCTTTTGCTCTGGTTACTCCCTCGGATATGCAGCCCGGAAGGGACGGGCATTCGGCGGTATAGATCCCATCATCGTCCACTTCTATAATTATGGTATTCATGGTATCGTCATTCCGTTTCAGTCAAGTCTCTTCAGATTTTCCATTGGAACCCATCCAATTTCATTTGTGCTCGTATTTCTAACCCATAGCCAGCCATTCAGCTCTCTGATTCCTTCAACAACCGTTCCTTCATCAATGTCTAATTCTTGTGCAGAATAGTTTTCAAGGATCTCACCATATTGAGTTGAAAAGTGTATAATTTGTTTTGGTACCCAACCCTGATGTGAACCATCTTCTTTTCCATCATCTGCTAATGAACCGTCCGCCTTTGTGCAGAAAACCCAGTTTGGCCAGGTTTCAGTCGACTCCTCACCAATAATAACCCTCTCTCCCTTCTGTAAAACGATTGGGTTATAAAACTCTGTTCGAAAAGCTTTGACTGCAATGTATTCAATTCTGCGCTCTTCCATTGTCAGTTCCTCTTATTCATTTTATCAACGTCAGTTGATTTCATCCATTGCATCTACCTCAGTTCCTTTAAATCATTGTAACTGAGGCTCTTGTCAATGGAGGTCCCAAAATGCACAAAAGTCGCGACAGAAAAAGTGCTCACCTGCCGCCTCTCTACATCAATTACACCATCTACAACAGATCAATCCCAAACTGCGTCAGAACCCCGATCAGTATCCCATAGGCAAAAATACTGACTCCAGAAGATACCAGGAGTCTGGTCTTCTGCATTCCGATCACCTTGCCAACCACCCCGACTGCCCATGATCCGATAATCGGGGTTGCGATGAGGATGAAGAGGCAGCCGTTCTGCCTCATTTTACGGCTCCATTTTGAATCTGCTATTCTTTGGAGGTACCTGCCCAGGCGTTCCCATCTGTTGAGCGCATCATAGAAGACGATGACAAATGGGATGGCAAGGAAGTTTCCAATACATGACCAGAGTACTGCGGAGGCGCCATCAAGCCCAAGCGCCATCGTAATCGGGATTGCGAGATAAATCTCAAAGATGGGAACGAACCCCATAATGAAAGCCGTTGCCGAAAGTGCCAGGTACTCATACATTTGCGGTAGCTCCTAATGAAAACAGAAGAATCCGGCCCACCTCTCCTGGCTGGATTCGCTTGTGACCGGATGTGCCTGTTACTGAAATGAAATATGGTACTGAAATATGATGCTGGAATGCGAGAGGCCGGATTCGAACCGGCGGACCCCTGCGGGATCGGATCTTAAGTCCGACGCCGTTGGCCGGGCTTGGCTACCCTCGCGCCGTAACATATTGTGCCGTCCATCCAGAAAAAGTATTGGAAGATCTTCCACGTATCTTCCCCGTCGATCATATCTGTCAGATATCGTTTAAGGGGTCTGATGCTGCCATCTGCACCTGCACCGAGACCCGCACCCGATCCCCGATGCCATGGTGCCATCGGGAAATTGAACTAATGTGCCATGGTACCCGGATGCCATGGAATTCCGGTGCCATGATGCAAACCATCTTATGTAGATGTATGTATACATAGGTATATGCCTCCCTCCGTTTCCTCCCAATCCACCGCACCCTCAACAACCACCATCCGTATCTCCCGCGAGACAAAGGAGATCCTGGATTCCCTGAAACATCATCCAAAAGAGAGCTATGACACCCTCATCTCCCGATTGGCATCCATGGCATATGATGATGAGCCGCTCTCGGAAGAGGAGATCGAGGATATCAGGGCGAGCCTTGCCGATATCGAGGCTGGCAGGGTGAAGACGCTTGCGGCTGTCCGGAGAGAGCTTGGGGTCTGAGCGGGGGGGTCTGGTCTCTGGCTCTCCATTCTGACTCTCTATCCCGTATCTCCATCCCGAACCTCAATTCCATAGTGTATCCTGAGGAAACCAGATGAAATATCAGATCCTTATCCCGGCCCGGGTGGAGCGGCAGATCTCACGGATTCCAAAAAAACAGATCTCCGCCGTTCTTGACGATCTGGAGGGATTTGCAGATTGCCTTGACTACCGCCGGTATGATGTCAGGAAGGTTGTTGATTCTTCAGCTGGCCTTCCCCGGTACCGGATGCGATCCGGCAACTATCGGGTAATCTTCTTTCTTCTGCATAACCGGCTGGTGATCGAAGTGATATCCATTCGGAAGAAGAAGGATGGGATGAAGTATTGAAAAGGGCAAAGAGAACTGGAAAAGAGCTGATTGATGCGGAAAAGATGGGATCAAAGCGAGCATAGAGGGGAAGACGAAGGAATTGGAAAGAAGGAAAAGAAAGGGGAGGGAATATACAGGGCCGCCCTCCACCGCTCAACTCACTCCTTCTTCTCAATCCTCTCAGCCCCGATCCCGGACTCAAAGACCTTCACGACACGGAACTTCCGGCCGGTCGTCCGCTCGTACCATTCGCGGTGCTGATCCGCCTCTTTCAGGGTTCGGAGCGGGTGGCGGACCCGCTGCCCGGTCTCCTCATCAACAAGCACGATCCTGCTCATTGCCTCTCGCACATCGTCAGTAATTACCGTTTAATTATTCGTTTATCTTCCCCCCGCACCCGGAGGAGAGGCAGGACTGCATATCTTTTCCGAGCTTCCCGACCGCATCCGCCCGGCACCGCTGGCAGTGCTTCATCTGCTTCACGTACGGTGCGCAGCGGTCATGCATCTCCCGCTTCATTGCCGGTGTCGGGGGGGTGACCCCCTCGAACTTGTACTGCGGGATGAGGGGGATGATATTGAAGTTATAGACGCCCATCGCGCCGACCTTCTTCGCGATCTCGGGGATATGCTCGTCATTCACGCCGGGGATATAGACGGTGTTGATCTTCACGATCATCTTCCGCTCGACCGCCATCTCGATCCCCTTCAGCTGCTGTTCGAGGAGTATCTTCGCACCCTCAACCCCTTCGTACTTCTTCCCCTTGTAGGTGACATGCGAATAGATCTTTGCACCGATCTCAGGATCAATCGCATTCAGGGTCACTGTCAGGTTATAGACATCGTACTTCACCAGCTCGTCGATATACTCGGGGAGCATCAGGCCGTTTGTACTCAGGCAGAGGATCAGGTGGGGGAACTCCTCATGCAGAAGCCGCATCGTCTCAAGCGTCTCGGGGTTTGCAAGCGGCTCGCCTGGCCCTGCGATCCCGATCACCTTCACATACGGGAACTTCTCCATCACTTCCCTGACACGCTCAATCCCCTCCTGCGGGTTGAGCACCTCGCTTGCCACACCCGGGCGTGATTCATTCACGCAGTCAAAATCCCGTACACAGTAATTGCACTGGATATTGCATTTCGGCGCAACCGCAAGATGGGCCCTGCCGAATGCATGGCATGCCTTCTCGGAGAAGCAGGGATGCTCCTTGATCCTCCGGAGCGTCTCGGGATCGTAGGGGATCTCCTTCCCCTGCACGTTCGCTGTCGGGTAACCCTCATCCGTCATATGATCTACTAATGGATGAATAGGCAATAAATACTGTCCTTTCTGCATCCCGGATGGAATGGATCTGTCATGCTACCTTTTTTAACCCCCTGCGTTCATGCATCTATCATGAAATATATCGCCACCCTCCTTCTCCTCTGCCTCCTGCTGCCCTTCTTCTCCGGCTGCACAGCTGAGTCAGAGGCACCCCCGGAGATCCCGGCACCTTCTCCGACTCCGGTGCCGGCCACCCCGGTTGAATCGCCCGTCATCATCCTCCCCCCTGCACTTGCCACAGTACCAACAACACTCTCGGCATCCCCCCTCACACAGGATAATGCACTCTATCTCACTCTGGAGATCAATGCACGGGGATGGCAGGGCCAGATCCCAACCGAGGGCTACCCCCTGATGCTTACCTTCTTCGCATACAATACCGATCAGTTTGAACCAGGATACACACCCTCAACTGCTGATGAGGTAAGGGACGCGGGTATTCCCTACAAGACACGCTCATTGCACATTTACTCACAGAACATCCTCACACACAATGAACAGGTGCCGGAACGGGGCTCCCCCGCAGGGCTCTTCTCTCCCGGGAAGCCATATGTTTATGGTGTTATCATCGATATCAGGCCGGTGTAACCAACATGAACAGGATCATCTATCTCCTGCTCGGGCTCGCTCTCCTCGCCCTTCCGGCATCAGCCGCAGTATCGTTTTCGACCCCCTCATCAGTTGAGCTCACGTTAGGAGATTCCATCACCCTCACCGGAACCGCAGACCATACCTCTGTTCTCTACCTCTTCATGACAGGTCCCGGACTGAATCCAAACGGTGTCTCCCTCAACGACAGGCAGGCACTTGTTGAGACCGGAAATACCGTCAAGGCCTATGTTACGCCGGAAGGCAGATGGGAGTATACCTGGTACACACAGGGCATCAGTGGAAAATCCGGACTCTCGTCAGGCACCTATACGATCTATGCAGCAGACACCCCCCAGCATGCCGGTCAGCTTGCAAAATGTGATGCCTGCTCCTATGCCACCATCCCCGTGGAACTCACTATCCCGGCAATCCAGCAGACACCCTCGACAAAGACAGGCACCATCGACATCAGGGCTACCCCCGGTCTGACAATCCTGCTGGATGGCATCCCGATGGGGGCAACCCCCTCAGTCCTTACCGGCGTTACGACAGGGCTGCGGGTCATCGAACTGAAATCCGACTCATACTACTCATGGTCTGAGCAGGTATCTGTTTCTGAGGGCACCACCGCGATTGTAACGGCAAGCCCCCGTTCTCTCCCAAAGACGGGCTCCATCTCTGTCACCTCCTCGCCTTCAGGGTACCCGATCATCATCAACGGGGCAAATACCGGGATCAACACCCCCGGCACCGTCACGGGGCTCACTAAAGGGCTCCAGATTGTTGAGCTGAGGCCGCCTGGATACAATAACTGGAAGCGGTCTGTTACCATCTATCCCGGCAAAACCGAGATGCTTGTTGCCGATCTCGTCTCCCCGGGAGCACCGGCTACTCCTGTTGCAACGCCTCTTCCGGCGGAAACCGGCTCGCTCCGTGTCACCTCCATCCCTGCCGGAGCAGATGTGACGATCGACAGCCGGCTCTATGGGATCACACCACTAACCATTCCCGATCTCGCAACCGGCCCCCACCAGGTCACCATCTCACTCACCGGATATGGCCCCTGGAGCGGCACGGTATCAATAGCAAGTGGCGAGACACTGGAGCTCGCACCGACACTCAGTCCCCTGCCACAGGCAACCCCGACACCCTTCCCGGTCTTTGCCGTCTTTGCAGCCCTGCTGATTACCCTGCTCGCAGTCCGGAGATGGTAACACTCCTATTTTTTATCTGTCACCCCTCCTCTGCCGATCCAGCCCCGGAATTCTGCCGTGCCACTCTACACCCTCACAGTGATCCGCACCTTTCTCCATAATTACACCCCTGTTCACTGATCTGATGATCACAACACCCTTCATCTTGAAGAGCAACCTTTAATGATAGAGTGGATAACGATGGATCTCTTTGGAAATATTCTTGGGAAAAGCGAAACTGCCGCTCCATACATCCAGAAGGCCGAAGCGCTCTTTGAGAAGGGGAAGGTCGAGGATGCAGTGCGGCAATGCAGGCGTGCGGTCGATATCGAACCGGGAAATGCCCAGGCCTGGTATTTGATCGGATCCGGGGAGCGGTACCTTGGAAATACCGCCCAGGCACTGGAAGCATTTTCAAAGGCAACCAAACTCTCTCCCAATGATCCTGCCGGCTGGATCGCAATGGCAGGTCTCTATGCCCGGTGCGGCAAGTTCACAGAGGCTGTCGCAAGCCTTGACCGCCTCCCCGCATCTGATCTGAAACGCCGGGATATCCTTCTCTGGAAGGCAGAGTGGCTTGAGGCACTCGGAAGATATGAAGAAGGGGAGCAGGTATTGAATGATATCCTCTCCGAGACACCGGAAGACGGTGCAGTCATCGGATGGCGGATCAATCTCCTGATGCGTCTTGGCAGGTTTACAGACGCCCTGACCGCCATCGGATCAGCCCTCTCTCTTGGGTATAAACCCGCAGAGATGCATGCCACCAGAGGCCGTGCCCTGGAGGGAACCGGTGATTTGAAAGGGGCGCTTGCCGCATACCGGGAAGCCCTTGCACTCAATCCCGAAGATCCCGGCACCTGGTATGCACGGGCACGGATCGAGGAATCGAACGGTGACTATGCCGCCGCTGCCGCATCCTATGCCGAGGTGATGCGGGGGGTAACAGACGACAGCGCCGCCGGTGTCGCACGATCCCACTGCCTCTTTATGGCAGGCCAGTACGATGAGGCATACAATGGCTTTGAGAAGGTCGTCACAAAACACCCGGATTTCTACCCGGCATGGTATCTCCTCGGTGTCACCGCAGAACGGCTTGGACGGGTGAAACGGGCAGCAGAGTGCTTTGACCACCTCCTCAAACACGATTCCACCAATGCAAACGGCTGGTACCGCCGTGGCCTTGCAATGATGAACCTGGGCCGGTACAAGGAGGCACTTGAGAGCTTCCGGAGGATGCAGCACCCCGATGGCACAAAGAAGGTTGCCTGGGTGACAAGTGATGGTGAGATGAGCCTCTTTGGAAGGTCATTTGATCAGGGCGGCACAGCAAAGGACCCGATCGAGATCGATGCAAAAAATATCGTCCTGATCGGCCTCCAGGCCCGCTCCCTCGCAGGTGTCGGGCAGTACGAAGACGCACTCAAGATGATCAGCCGTCTCCCGCCTGAGGAGAAGAAGGCGATACAGATACAGCTGATATCTGCCGAAGCAGAGGCCGCTCTGGGGAATTATGCAGCAGCACTGCAGCACCTTGAAGCGGTCAGGATCGATCCCCAGGCCTTCTCCCAATCCAGGCGCCTCTATGCTGAAATCCTGATGAAGAACCAGAGATACCAGGAAGCAGCCGAAATATTTGGGCAGATCCTCTCAGATGATCCCGAAGATATCAGGGCGCTCAGGCGCAGGGCCGAGGCGCAGATTGCGCTTGGCTCATATACGCAAGCCGCAGAGGATCTCAAAGCCCTCATCGACCTCTCCCCAACCGACTGGCAGGCGATCGTGCTCCGGTCTGAACTCCTCTCTCTCACCGGTGATGCACGGGGAGCCCTTTCCATCCTTGACAACCTCCCCGACAACCTCCTCAAAACTCCGTCTGTCCGGATGATCCGGGCCTCTGCCCTTGAAGCAGCAGGAAGAATGGACGAGGCAACAGAGGAGCTGAAACATGTTCTTGACGTGGACCCTGAGCATGCGGGTGCCGTCCTCCAGTCCGCAACTTTAGCGTACAGAATGGGCGATCTCGGTTATGCCGGAGAACTCATATCCCGGCTGAAGGAGTTATCGGTTGAAGCAGGCGGGCTTTCTCTTATGCATGCGGAGATCCTCTCAGCAGTTGGGCAGTATGACGAAGCAGTCGATGCCTTCACCGAATCACTCTCATTCAACCCGGAGAATCCCTCTGCCCTGATCGGACGGGCAGATGCATTCAGGCGTGCAGGCCGGTCCGACCCTGCACTCTCGGACATAAACGCCGCCCTCTCCCTCTCTCCGAAAGCTCTCCATCTCCATGCCATCTCCGGCAGCATCCTGATGCAGCGGTCGCGGTATGCAGAAGCAGCGGAAGCCTTCAGAAAATCCGATTCCACTCTCTCACACTCGCTTGCAGCCGAGTCGCTCATCCGCTCAGGGAGGTATCAGGACGCGCTGTCGCAGTTTGACAGCTACCTCTCTTCCCATCCCGACGATCCGACTGCCCTCTATCTTGCAGGAATGGCAACAGAGCATATCGGGAAATACCATGCTGCCATTGCCCACTACCGGAAGGTTAAGGATACCATCCCCGATGCAGAGTACCGGCTCGGCTCTCTCCTGAATGCAACCGGTGACTATGGCGAGGCAGAAGAAGTTCTCGGATCATTCTGTGAACGCCATCCCGAAGATATCGGTGGCTGGTATACACGAGCAACCGCGTATGAACACCTTGGTCAGGATCAG
>Ga0163225_100413_pt1 | contig 12208 bp, 12 predicted proteins | sample MSEWel2016_04_06_2_FD_113145 | JGI IMG/M metagenome (GOLD analysis project Ga0163225, IMG submission 113145) | Subsurface microbial communities from deep shales in West Virginia, USA - MSEEL Well Study Marcellus 5H_2016_04_06 ... | reverse complement strand
TTTTGCCAAAATCAAGGCTTTGAAAATTTTTGCACCGGAGTTAACCTGTTGTTAATGAGGATTCAAAAATTTTCATTAACGAAGAGTTTGGCAATAAAGATGCTTTTTAGACTGGGCTCATCAATCAGTTTCTTGTTATGCCTGTAAATATCCCTGATTTATTGCCGGCCAAAAGCTTGCTGGAGGCCGAAAATGTTTTTGTAATGGGCGAAAGTCGTGCGGTGACGCAGGATATTCGGCCTCTTAAGATTCTTGTGCTCAACTTGATGCCCCTGAAAATAAAGACAGAAACCCATTTGCTCAGGGTGTTGTCTAACAGTCCGTTGCAGGTGGAGGTTGAATTGCTTTTTACTTCGTCGCATACCCCAAAAAACACTCCTCAGGAGCATCTGTTAAGCTTTTACAAAACTTTTGAAGAGATAAAGGATAAGCATTACGATGGGTTTATTATTACCGGAGCTCCGGTGGAATTGCTGGAATTTGAGAATGTTACTTATTGGAAAGAACTCTGCACCATTATGGAGTGGAGCAAAACCAACGTTACTTCAACGCTGCATATTTGTTGGGGGGCACAAGCCGGACTATATTATCATTACGGTATTCCAAAGTTTGAGTTGAGGTCGAAGCTTTTTGGTGTTTTCGAACATTCTGTGAATGCTCCGGAAGAGCCGTTGTTGCGTGGCTTTGATGACGTTTTTTGGGCTCCACATTCGCGCTATACCGAGGTTCGGAAGTCAGATATTGAAAAGGTGGATGACCTGATTCTTTTGTCTGACTCAGCAAAAGGGGGCCCTTACCTGATTTTGTCGAAAGATCGAAGTCAGGTTTTTCTCACAGGTCACCCCGAATATGATAAATTCACCCTGGGAGAGGAGTATCTGCGTGATCAGCAAAGGGGATTGCAAACAAAAATCCCGGAAAATTACTTTAAAGATGATGATCCGGCAAAAAAAGCCATTGTCCGATGGCGGGGCCATGCCCAGTTGCTCTATTCCAACTGGCTCAATTATTATGTTTATCAGTCCACCCCCTATGAATGGGGTTAGCGAATGGAGGGGTTCTGCAACTCTTTGATAATAAAAACTTTGAGATTTTGTATCTCTGCGTTTAGGCTTTTTTAAACGGACTATTGTTAATCCAGTTCAAAGGAATAACGACCAATGTTGGCTCCATCGGCAAATAAATCGACGGTGTAAGCTCCCGGCATCAGTTCGCCCATATCGACCTCGTAATAAATGCAAATTTCCATTTCCTCCCCACCATACTCCACACTTCGCATGGCTGAAAAATTGATTTCCGAATCTTCAAAATCAAAAAGGTCATCGCGGCTGTGAAGCAATAACTGTCCGTCGGGGCGTTCAATTCTTATGTAAAAAGGTTTTAATCCAACCGGGGCAGTCAGGTTTTTTAATACGGTAAAACAAATTTCTAGCTTATCAATTCGGTTTGTCCGGTCGGTGGTTCGTCCACGCGTATTGAGACCTGAAGCCCTTATTTGTGCTGTTTCCAGGCGGCTGGCAATTTCCACTTTCCCTTCAAGCTCATCTTTCTGCCCTTCCAGTTCCCGATAGGAACTTTGAATGCGGGAATATTGCTGCTGATACTGTTTGTTTTCCTGTTTAAGCTCTTCATTCAGGCGATTGAGACTGTCAATCTGGTGAACATAGCTCTTTAAGACTCCGCGCATGGTCGAAAGTTCCTTTCTGAGCTCCCGCATTCTGGATGCATTGGTGGCTTTAATGGTTTTTATCTCTTCGATAAGATGTTCCACCTTTTGCCTTTCCTGTTCAAGCATGATGTTTAACGTGTCGCTCGTTGATTCCAGAGAGTCGTATCCCAGGGCCAACTCCTGATATTCTTCAGTGAGAATATCCTTTTCAACATTCATCTCTTCCACAACTTCCTTCATTTCCACGCTTTGGGTAATGTAAAGCACAGCCACTACGATAAGCAACAAAGCGGTTATCCCAAGGGCGATAAAAAGAGGTTTGGTTCTATTAGGGTTATTTGTTTCCTGAGTTTGCATGGTTTTTGTTTATGAATGCCCGGCAAATTTAAAAAGTTTCATCATTTTAGTCTAACTTTGTCTTGTCTTTACCGAAAATAAACGTCTGATGCTTAAAAATATTTCGTTTTTTGTTGTTTTCATTTTGTTGATGCTGGGTTTTTCTAAATGTGCAAACATTGGATATCCAGAGGGTGGCCCGGCGGATGAAACTCCTCCCAAGATGATTCGTTCCAGCCCGCCACTCAATGCGACTAATTTTCAGGGTGATGAAATCAGTATTGAATTCAATGAACTGATTGTTCTTAAAGAAGTTTTCCAAAAGGTTGTGGTATCCCCTCCGCTGAATACTCCTCCCGTTATCAGGGGAATGGGAAATCGTATTACCATCTCTTTCGAAGAAGAATTGCAACCTGGTGCTACCTATACCATCGATTTTGCCGATGCAGTACAGGACAATAATGAGGGCAATATACTTGAGGGCTTTTCTTTCTCGTTCTCTACCGGTGAAACCCAGGATTCAATGGAGGTTTCAGGACATGTGTTCGATGCCTTTACACACACACCTGTTTCGGGCGTGATGGTAATGGCTCATTCCAATCTTACTGATACCGCTCTGACCAATGTGGTGCCACCCCGTGTTGCAAAAACCAATGACGCCGGAGAGTTTGTCATCCGGAATCTTGCTGAGGGGCAATATCGTATTTATGCACTGGAAGATATGAACCGCGATTATAAATTTGACCAGCCCGGAGAACGCATTGCATGGCTTGATGAGTTGGTGGAACCTTCATTTGAATATCGCGATCGCATCGATTCTTTGTTTACCGACTCTGTGACTCTTGACACAGTGCTTATCACCAAAGAACTGGTATATACTCCTGATAGTCTGAAATTATTCTTGTTTCAGGAGGATTACAAAGAACAATATCTTGACTCCAGAGAACGAAAGGAACGAAACAGGTTGAATTTTTTCTTCAACCGAAGTCTGGAGAAACCGCTGGAAATAGATGTTCTAAACGCAGAACCGGAAGCGGATGACTGGTTTGTTTATGAACGTTCGTTGAAGCACGATTCGGTGATGATTTGGTTAAGCGACAGCTCATTGATTTCAAGGGATTCCTTGACCGTAGAGTTGATTTACCCTGTGCAGGATTCATTGAGTAACCTTGTGGACAAACGCGATACTCTAAAAATGTTTCACCGGAAAGTGGAAGAGAGAAGGCGAAACAGAAAAGATGATGAAGAGGAAGCACCAAAAGCTGAGCCACTCAGAGTCAGAAGTCCCGGTGGCACCGTGGAAATAGGGAGCACACCTTATTTTAATTTTCCCACGCCCCTCTCCGAGGTTTTCCTCGACTCGTTGCAATTGTCTGTTATGGTGGATACGGTTTATCAACCGGTTTCTTTTGATCTCAGGCAGGACTCTATCCGAATACGGCAGTTTGCCCTGATTCACGAATGGCAACCGGGGAGCCAATATCAGTTGCTGGTTGATTCTGCCGCATTCAGGGATATTTACGGCAAGGTTAATGATCCTATGAAAGGAAATCTGACTGTTAAGGCGGAGGATAGCTATGGGGTTTTGTATGTCGATGCTACCGGAATGGCCGATAATTCCTTGCTTCAGGTTCTGGGACCGAAAGAGAATGTTCTCAGACAAGGCTATTTGCCCCAAAACGGGAAACTGGCATTTAGATATATGAAACCCGGTAAATATTTCTTACGGATTTTGATTGATGTTAATCAAAATGGTCAATGGGATACCGGAGATTTTTCTGACGGGAAACAGCCCGAAAGTATGCTTTACTATCCGGATGTTATTGAAATTCGTGCCAACTGGGATCAAATGGTTCCCTGGGATGTGAATGAATTTAAGGTTTATGATTTTATCAATCGTAACCGGGTGAAAAAAGAGACCCGAAATTCTAAAAGGAGGTAAGTTATGTCTGTTTTGCTGAATTTTGCCATGTTTCCCACCGATAAGGGTAGTAGCGTAAGCGATTACGTTGCTAAAGTTATTGCGTTTTTAAGAGATTCCGGGGTTAATTACAAGTTGAATCCGATGGGCACTTCCATAGAAACCGAAACTATGGAGGAGGCATTGAAGGTCGTCAGTGACGCTTATAAAATTCTGGAGCCTCATGCCGACCGGATTTACACCACTATTAATATTGATGTTCGCAAAGGCTCCGGTGGTAGAATGAGTGCTAAAATTGATTCTGTGGAATCTAAAATTGGAAAGGTTAATAAATGATTGATAAGGTGACAGAGAGGAGTGGATTGAGATGTTCAGCTCTCAGGTTGTTGTTTGTGTTTGCTTTTTTCGCACTTTGGGGGCGACCCGCTTCGGGACAATGTGAAAATCCTATTACCCGCTTCGGGTCAGGCGAAGAGGTGACTTATCACGCATATTACAACTGGGGTTTTGTATGGATTAATGCGGGCAAGGTTACTTTTGCGATTGATGACTCTGCCTGGAAAGGAAAGAAGGCCTGGCATATATGGTCTTATGGGGCTACCTATAAAGCATACGATCTTCTCTTTAAAGTCAGGGATAGTTTAGACGTTTGGGTTGACCCTTCATCGCTGCAACCTTTCGAATTTCACCGTAAAACCAATGAAGGTTCTTATACCGCGCATCATCATTATCTCTTTGATGCCGATAAACAACAAGTGAACGCTTCCATTAGTAAGCGGGACAGCGCTTATCGTGATACTACTTTTATCTGGCCGGAATGTTCCTTCGATTTGTTGTCCATGGTTTATCATGCAAGAAATATTGATTTTTTGCTTTATCAGGAGGGAGACCGGATTCCAATTACTATGATTGTTGACGGCGAAGTGTACAATTTATATATTCGGTATCTGGGTAAGGAGTCGGTGAAAGACCAGAGTGGTCGTGAATTTAGATGCCTGAAATTTTCACCCTTGCTGGTTGAGGGAACTATTTTTGAAGATGGGGAGAATATGTTTGTTTGGGTTACCGATGACAAAAACAGAATCCCTATTATTGTTGAAGCTAAAATATTGGTGGGGTCGGTGAAGGCTGTTTTTGTGAATGCCAGGGGCCTGAAAAACCCAATGGACGCAGAAATAAAAGGAAATTAGAATTGTTCAGAGTTCTATTATAAGAGAAGAACACCCGGACGTTATTTTTCACTATCAAGGGCCATGAAGATAAAGTGAGATACGTACCGGGTGTTCGTTTTTTTAACGGCTTTGGCAATGCTTTTTGGTCTGGTCGTTATACTATATTTTTGCTCATACGCGGAGCATGGTCGGATTTTATTTTTTGTTTGGAAAATTTTTCCGGATTGAAAAATGATTTTTTTGCCGTTTTAGGTGATCCAGGAAAATTCAGGAAGGTTTCATAAAATTTAACCTGTTCGAAATAGTTTAATTTAATCATTGTGGGACTAAATAAGTATTTCTTCACCCAAAAATTGGTGTTTTTATTGATTTCGACCGACTGAAGTCCTTTTATTTTGAAAAAATAATCAAGGATTTCTTCATCGTTAAACCGGTCACCTGTAAACGATTTGAAAGTGTTTAACACTTCTGCTTTCTGCCGGCTTCCCTTTGGAAACAGCAAAGAATCCAATGTTTTAATTGCTCGTTTTTTTACCCACTCAGGATATAGCTTGCGCCCTATAATGAGGGTTAGTGAAACTGATACCCCCAATGCTACTGCATAAGGTAAAAAATACATAGGCATTAATTGACTTTGTTTGTCCTTTGTGTTTGGCTTTGAACTGTTACGTCAATCGTTCGGAAAAGTTTCCTGATTTTGATTTTTCTGCCATTTATATTGTGAACAAATTCCGGGGTGTGACGAAGGACTTCTTTTTATGGATGAGAGTCTGGCCTGACTCAGGAGCGTTAAATTTTCTTCTGTTTTTCTGTAGATAAGTGTTCACAATAGGTCGTTAGATTTTTAGATTTAAGATGTTTCGTAAAATATTGATATACTGAATTTTAACAAACAAACTCCTTTGAGTGCAAACAATTGGTTTGCAGCGTATTGCAAAAGTTTAACGAAGTATTGTGTTCAGGACAGAGCGAAAATTCAGAGGCGATTTATTGTCTGCCCAATTTCCCCTGGAAAGAGTTATTGTTGAAAAATCTGTTTTCGGTATTTGAGCCTGAGTAATTTTTTTATGTCCGTTTTGGTGATGATAGGTTGCGAGGTATTCCTGCTCTGTTTGTCCGGGGGTGGGAACCATCAGTATATTTTTGTTCAGAAAATACATGTCCATGATGGTGGAGTACCCCGACCGGGAAATGATGAGTCGGTGTTCCCGGATTAATCTGGCCATTTCGGAAGTTGACTGATGGTTCAGCAGAATCGGCCCGGATGTTTCATCAGAATTTATTTTTGGTTCTGTCTTTCCGGTAATCAGCGTGTGATGGCCCTTGTGTTGTATTAGTGCCCGGGTTAACAAATTTTCAAACAGGCTTCTTTGGGGTTCAGGGCCTGACAGGATTCCCAGAATATCTTTTTTACTCTTAACTTTGTTTGGATTTGTCGGGATTCCGTCAAATCTTGAAAGCGGTCCCGTGAGCAGGGCGTTTGACGGGAGTGGATATTTGTGAACCAGATCTCCTGCAAGCGAATTGTCCTTTGGGAAGTCGGGAACCCAGCATTGGTCAAACCTCTTGATCCATTGTTTTATTAGCAGATGGAGCGGATATTCGCCCCATTTTAACCACTTCGGCAATTTAATACAAAGCTGATGGGTAATTATCACCGAGAAAACTTTCTGATGCCTAGCTCCGTAACGATTATCGGAAATAATGAGTTGGGGATGATAAATTGCAACCAGCTCTTTTATCCGTTTTTTTTCTTTCGCCGGCCATTGCAACAAACCCGGAAGCTGAAGGAGTATCTTTAAAAAGGTTCTTCGTTTACCTGAATAATGTACTTCAGGACCATCGAAAAAGACGGTTTCGATACAAGGTTCTTCAATGTGGAGCCACTGACAAAGTTTTTCTGAGGCTGCAACGATGACCCGATGACCGTTTCGGGAAAATTCCCGGATTAGCGGCAGGTCACGTGCTATATGTCCCAGCCCCCAGTCCAGAGGACAAAAGAGAACTGGTTTTTTCTCCTTACCCGGCATGTTTTTTAATTGATGAGGTTAGAATCGTTTTTGGATATCCGATAATTTTCAATTTCAAAACTATTGAAAATTACTCATAAAGCTATTATTGTTTTCTTTTGTTTTGTGGGTTTTGGTGCAATGCTCCTGTAGTCAGTCATTTACCGCTTTTTGTTTACGGGCCTTTTCTTACGATTCCGTTGATAATTTAGACAGTGACGTCCCGATGTTTTTGTTATCTTTGACCACTAACAGAATATAATGGTAAAAAGAGAATAAGATTTGCTATGCTTTTTAAAGATGTTGTAGGACAGATGCCAATAAAAGACCATTTGATTTCAATGGTCAGGGAGGATCGGATTAGTCATGCCCAGCTTTTTACCGGAACCGCCGGTGCAGGGCTGATGCCGATGGCGTTGGCTTTTGCTCAATATGTCAATTGTCATAACCCCGGACCGGATGATTCTTGTGGGGTTTGTCCATCATGTAAAAAAATGGCAAAGCTGATTCATCCCGATTTTCATTTTGTTTTCCCAATTATGAAACGGGGAAATGAAAAGAGCCCAGTTTGCGCCGATTACCTTAATGAATGGAGGGAGTTTGTCCTTCAGAGTTCTTACTTTACTGTTCATGAATGGTTTTCGTTTCTGAATGCAGAGAAGAGCCAGGGATTGATTTATACCCAGGAGGGGAATGAGATTATTAAAAGATTGAGCCTCAAGAATTTTGAAGGTCGATATAAGATAATGGTGGTCTGGCAGCCCGAGAAGATGCACAATTCTGCTGCCAATAAGCTTCTCAAGATATTGGAAGAGCCTCCCGCCCGTACTCTTTTTCTTCTGGTTTCTGATTATCCTGTTGGGATTCTGCCCACCATATTATCACGCACCCAGCAGTTGAAGATTCCTCGAATTGATGATGCATCCATGACTAAAGGGCTTATGGATGCCTTCAATGTTTCTGAAGAAGAAGCCAATACAGTGGCCCGTATTTCGGGGGGCGATTTTATAAAAGCCCGTGATATCGTTGGCAATAGTGAGGAGAAGCAGTTTTTTAATCAGATGTTTGTGAATTTCATGAGGTATTCCTACAAAGGGCAGCTTGATGAAATTTCCAGATGGGTGGATCAATTGTCTGCTTTGCCCAAAGAGCGGTTAAAAAATATTTTGCTTTATTGCATAGCTATTTTGCGCGAAAGTTACATCGCGAATTATGATATAGCGGAACTGGTTTATGCCACTCCCGCAGAGTATGATTTTATTGGAAAGTTCAAACCTTTTGTGAACGATCGCAATGTGGAGATGATGGTCGGGGAGTTTTCCCTGGCTCTTGCTCACATTGAACAGAACGGTAACACCAGGCTTGTTCTTTTTGATATGGCAATTAAGATAAGTAGTTGGTTCAGAATATCCAACCAGCTTGTTTGATTGCCCACAGGCGGAAACTGTTGATATTTACAGTTTCCATATTATTTTATAGACCTGAGAACAATTGAATCAGGCCGTTAGGGTTTGTAATGAAATAAATTGACAGATTTAACGAAGTTATTTTGTTCTTTTCCGACTTGAAAATGCTGCGAATAGCGAGCTGTTTAATGGATTTTCAAGGAAGTTAAAGGACAAAAGAACAGGTCTAAAGCGTCAAGTTATTTTGGCACAATCCCTTACTCAATGGGGTAATCTTTCAGACCTGATGGGTTTCAGACTCTTCACAGCTGTTTAGGAATCGGTCTGATGTTATTTTTTGTTCTCTTCAAAAATCAGGAATGTTATGGAAGAAGAAACAATTCCACAAGAGAGCAAGTGTAGCACTTGCAGCAGCCGATGTGGCAAGTTGGAAGTTTTCGACTGGCTTTCCGATCTTCCGCAACCCGGAAATGTTACCGACATTGTGGAGGTTCAGTTTAAGAATACACGTAAAGGGTTTTTTCGAAACAGTAATCAGGTCAAACTGAAAAAGGGCGATGTGGTGGCTGTGGAGGCTTCCCCCGGACATGACATCGGAGAAGTAACTCTGACAGGCGAACTGGTGATTCTTCAGATGAAGAAAAACGGTTCGGATCCCGCTACTTATGAGTTTAAGCGGGTTTATAGAAAGGCCAAACCAGTTGATATCGACAAATGGGAAGAGGCCAAAGCGATGGAACATGAAACCATGTTGGAGTCACGGCGCATCGCGGAACGCCTCAATCTTAATATGAAGATTGGAGATGTTGAATACCAGGGCGACCGGACCAAAGCCATCTTTTATTATATCGCAGATGAGCGGGTTGATTTTCGGGAGTTGATTAAAGTGCTGGCCGACCGGTTTAAAGTACGCATTGAGATGCGGCAGATTGGAGCCCGTCAGGAAGCCGGACGTATTGGCGGAATCGGTCCGTGCGGACGGGAATTGTGTTGCTCTACCTGGATGACCAACTTTGTGTCTGTAACGACCAATTCGGCACGTTATCAGGAGATTTCCCTGAATCCACAAAAGCTTGCCGGCCAGTGTGGTAAGCTGAAGTGTTGTCTCAACTATGAGCTGGATGCTTACATTGATGCACAAAAGGATTTTCCCCGAACCGATATTCCTTTACGAACAGAGAATGAAACCTTTTATCACTTCAAAACCGATATCTTTAAACGGCTGATGTGGTACTCATCCGGACGCGAGAGCACCGGAAATGTAGTAATGCTTACCGTGGACAGGGTGAAGGAAATCATTGAGCTTAACAAGGCGGGAACCAGGATTGATAAGCTGGCCAGTGAAATTTCTGCTGTAATAGCGAAAGAGATCGATTATACCAATGTGGTTGGAGAGGACAGTATTACCCGTTTTGACGAGAAAACCCAGAAAATCAACAAACGGCGAAAGAATAAACGTCGTAAAAATTCAAATAAGTCCGGAAATGGGAACAATCAAAATCGCAGACGCAGAAACGACCGGTCATCCAATTCTTCAGGGGAACAGAAAGATTAGGTTTCTGGCAGTTCTCCTGCTGATGGGGTTGGTATCCTGTAATCAAAGCCTGGTTTTTGAAGAAAACCGGGAACTGTCAGGTGAGGGTTGGCATAAGGATTCGTCCGCCGTTTTTAATCCGGTGATTGAGGACACCTCTAAAGTTTTAAATCTTGGATTTTCGCTGAAACACAACAATGATTATCCTTACAGTAATCTTTGGTTGTTTGTGGAAGTTACCGGGCCGGGTTCTCATCAACAAACCGACTCCATGGAGTTTTTTCTGGCAGAGCCCGACGGCCGGTGGCTGGGGAAAGGAAATGATAAATCCCGAATCGTAAACTGGCTCTACAAGCCGGGAGTAAAATTAAGACGACCGGGAGCCTATTCTTTTATCGTTCGCCAGGGAATGCGGCGGGATTTGCTGGAGGGTGTGCTCTCTTTATCTATGTGGATTGAAGTGGCTGATTTAAAAGAAAATTAAAAATCGAAGAAGTAAAAGTGGGAAAGAATAAGCTAAAAAAGTTTGAGGAGATGGAAACTTATCCACATGTTGTTCAGGCTCCTTTTAGCGAGGTGTATCAAAACAATCATGATTTGCATGGAAAGTGGAACGGGGCGTTTTTTAAAAATAACAATCCCGTTGTGCTGGAGCTGGGCTGTGGAAAAGGTGAATACACTGTAGGGCTGGCCCGTTTATTTCCTCAAAAAAATTTTATAGGAGTTGATATTAAGGGCAACCGAATGCACCGGGGTGCTACAGATGCTCTTAACGAGGGGATGAAAAATGTGGCCTTTCTGCGAACCCGCATCGAAGCCATTCATGCTTTTTTTGCTCCTTCAGAGGTCGATGAAATTTGGCTGACTTTTCCCGATCCACAGATAAAGAAATTTCGTAAACGGCTGACCTCCACACGTTTTTTGAAGGCTTATGCCCGATTTCTCAAGCCGGGGGGTATCATTCATCTGAAGACAGACAGCCTGTTTATGTACACCTATACACGGGAACTTTTGAAGGCCAATGATATAACTCCCCTTGTCGATGAAAGGGATTTATATGCCAGTGGTTATCAGGATGATATTTTAAGTATTCAGACTTATTACGAAAAGAAATGGCTGGAGCAGGGGATTTCTATCAAATATCTGAAATTTGAACTACATAAGATTGATGACCTGGTTGAACCGGATGTGGATATTGAACCGGATAGCTATCGAAGCGCCGGCAGGGGGGTGAAACCCAGACGAACCGGAAACAACGTTTGATATGGCGGGCGATGATGGATTTTTCTTTCGCGTTTATGAAGCAGTGAAGCAGGTTCCGCCCGGACGGGTGACCTCCTACGGTGCTGTTGCTGCTGCCGTGGGCTCCCCCGGTGCTTCCCGCATGGTAGGCTGGGCCATGAACAAAGCTTTCTCGCATCCCGGATTTGTGCCTGCTCACCGGGTGGTTAACCGCAACGGTCAGCTGACCGGCAAACATGCCTTTCCAAATGCCGATACCATGCAGGAATTGCTCGAAAATGAAGGTGTCCGGGTGAAAAACGACACAGTGATCGATTTTAAGACCGTGTTCTGGGATGACTTTGCCATCGACTTCTAATTGGATAAAAAAGTCTTTAAAAATATGCCTAAACGCAAAACCGCGATGACTTCCTGCTCTAAAGCGGTGCATTTTTAGAGTAATTCTACGCCAAGCCGATGACCTGACACCAATGGTTTTTAACAAATACTATCGTATACGACACCTTCAGCGTCGATATTTAATATTTTACGAAAAACTATAAACATAAGAGCCCTTCAGGCTCGGTTGCTATCAAATATAAAAACAAGACTCCGAAGGCTCCGTTTCTATCAATTATATTAGTATGACCCCCGGGGTGGGTCAAATATTTATAGATGAAGTGTTTACATGGGGATCGACCCCCATGGTGGGTCGTACTATGTGTATTTGTTTTTTTTCCTCAAGCTTTTTCGATCAACACTCCGTTAAACTATTGCAAGTACCTGATTACAGGTTGTTTGCAATACATGAAAAATATTGGCTATAGTTTAAAGTAACGTTTTTGCAACTATAGATTGCTTCGGGCAAAGCCCTCGCAATGACAGAGTCCCCGGTAGATGGAGAAGAGGTTGGCAGAGGGCAGGGCGGTAATGCCGCCCT
>Ga0163225_100410_pt1 | contig 12252 bp, 8 predicted proteins | sample MSEWel2016_04_06_2_FD_113145 | JGI IMG/M metagenome (GOLD analysis project Ga0163225, IMG submission 113145) | Subsurface microbial communities from deep shales in West Virginia, USA - MSEEL Well Study Marcellus 5H_2016_04_06 ... | reverse complement strand
TCAAATGTTTTGTAAAAACTAATCAAATGCTCCTGAGGTGTGTTTTTAGGGGTATGCGACGAAGTAAAAAGCAGTTCCACCTCAACCTGCAACGGGCTATTGGACAACGCACGCAACAAATGGGTCTCTGTCTTAATTTTCAAAGGCATCAGATTAAGTACAAGAATTTTAAGAGGCCTGATATCCTGCGTTACCGCACGACTTTCACTCATCACAAAAACATTTTCGGCCTCCAGTAAGCTTTTTGCAGGCAACAAATCAGGAATATTTACAGGCATAACTAAAAACTGATTGGTTATAAAAAGAGCATACAAAGATATAGGAAAGATGATAAAAATCAACCCGGAAGGGCAACTCCGGTAAACTTCACATCCATGCCCGGCAAAAAAAGCCCCGCCGGAAATCCAGGCGGGGCTTTGTATATTGACTGGCACCTACCTTTTCAGTATTCCAAAGAAAAGAATGCTTAAAATATTGTCCAGCTGAAGCCGAAAATCGTCAAAGTTATCAACCCCTCTGAACAGAGGCAACTCCAAACCTCGCAAAGCAGTGCTTATGCCCACTGCTGCCAGCTTCAGGTTTTTAATATCAAATTCACCCGCTGAAACCCCTTCTTCCAATACGGAACGAATCATTTCCTGCTCGGCCTTTTCGGATTTCTCACGCACCTCATCCAGAAAATGATAGTCGCTGTAAGTCTCATCGCGCATGGCCTTTTGATAATTATTCAACTCTCTCAGCGTCTCCATCCGAACCAGTATGTAGTCGTTAAACTTTTGCCGCGGAGAATAATCACTGGAAACGACCTCACGCAGACGATGCTCCAGAATATTTGCCTCAAGTTCAATTACAGCCTGAAAAATCTCCTCCTTATTTTTGAAATAATAATAAAGAGAACTTTTTCCTTTGCGCAGAGCCATGGCAATATCCTCCATGGTTGTCTTCCGATACCCGAATTTCGCAAAAAGCTCACGACCGGACTTCAGAATAGAATTCCGAACAGAATCCTCTCCGGAAATTACAGAATTAAAAATGTCGCTCATAATATTTATAATTAAGGTTACAGGGTAAATTTATAATCAGGTTAAAATTTACAATACAACAAGCTGCCGGCTATTTTGCCGGCCTCTTACATCAGGGTGCCAAAACAAAATCGAGCTGCCTCTTCTCCAGGTTAGCCCGGGCAATCTGAATTTTCACAGCATCACCAAGCTGATATTTCTTATTTCTTTTCCGACCTACCAGGCAATAGTTGTCCTCATCAAACTGGTAATAATCATCATCCAGATCGCGAATCGGAACCATTCCTTCGCACTTATTCTCATCCAGCTCCACATAAATCCCCCACTCGGTAACGCCACTGATAACACCATCAAAGACATCGCCGACACGATCTTTCAAAAACTCTACCTGTTTGTATTTAATAGAAGTCCGTTCGGCATCGGCAGCCCTTATCTCCATTTTAGAACTGTGGTCGCACAACTCTTCATACTTCTCACGCGAAGCTGATCGCCCTCCGTCAAGATATCGTTGCAACAGTCGATGAACCATCATATCGGGATATCTGCGAATAGGTGAAGTAAAATGCGTATAATGCTTAAACCCCAATCCGTAGTGACCAATATTATGGGTGGAATATACTGCTTTAGACATGGTTCGAATGGCCAGAGTTTCCACGATATTCTGCTGTTTTTTACCCTGAACTTCTCCCAGCACCCGGTTCAGTGAACTACTGATGGTTTCATTTTGCCTGGGGGCGGCTTCAAATCCAAACTTCCTTACAAATTTGCTGAAAGATTCATATTTTTCAGGATCCGGCTCATCATGAATCCGGTAAACGAAAGTTTTACTGTTCCTGCCGGATCGCTTACCCTCAGGGGTCAATTCATTGCGACCGATAATCTCGGCCACACGGCGATTGGCCAGCAACATAAACTCCTCTATCAGTTTATTGGCTTCTTTAGCTTCCTTGAAAAACACATTGAGCGGTTTTCCATTCTTATCCAATTCAAACTTCACTTCCACACGCTCAAAGTCGATGGCTCCTTTACTAAACCTGATGGCTCGTAATTTCTGTGCCAGATCATTCAGTGTAAGGATTTCCTCTTTAAGGTCTCCGTCTCCTGTCTCAATGACTGACTGGGCCTCTTCGTAAGAAAAACGGCGGTCACTGTGGATTACCGTACGTCCTACCCAACTATCAAAGACAACACCCTGATCGTCCATTTCAAAAACAGCAGAAAAACAAAGCTTATCCTCGTTGGGACGCAGCGAACAGAGTTCGTTACTCAACCGCTCAGGCAGCATGGGTACTACTCTGTCAACCAGATAGACTGATGTAGCACGGTTAACGGCCTCCTTATCCAGGATACTGTCCGGTGTTACATAATGCGTTACATCAGCAATGTGTACTCCCACTTCCCAATGACCGTTCTTCAATTTTCTGACCGATAAGGCATCGTCAAAATCCTTGGCATCAGCAGGGTCAATGGTGAAAGTGGTCACTTTTCTAAAGTCACGTCTTTTCTTAATTTCTTCGGCAGGCAGCTTATCCTGAATCTTTTCGGCAGCTTCCACCACCTTTTCAGGATATTTATAAGGCAGATTGAACTCTGCCAGAATCGCGTGCATCTCAGTATTGTTCTCGCCGGGATCACCCAGCACATCCACTACCTTACCAATGGGATTTTTTGCCTTTTCGGGCCACTCGGTAATGCAAACCACTGCTTTCTGTCCCTGTTTCCCTCCATTTAGCTGAGTGGGAGGAATAAAAATATCGTGATGCATAACCCTGGAGTCAGCCACCAGAAAAGCAAAATTATCAGATACTTCGAGCGTACCCACAAACTGATCACGACTGCGCTCAATAATTTCCACAACTTCCCCTTCTGCCTGGCGATTGCGTTTGCGTGCATACTGAAGAATTTTCACCCGGTCGCCATTCAGAGCATGCCCCAGATTGCTTTGTGAAACGAAAATATCTTCATCTCCTTCATCTGGAATGATGTAGGCAGCACCTTTGGCGGTCATATCCACCACTCCTTCAACAAAAGTACCGGGCACCATCTTCATCTTAAAGCGACCGGTTGACACCTCGTTCAGAAAATTCTGCTCACTTAACTCAAACAGAAATACTTCAACCTGCAGACGCCCGGATTTTTTGGTGACACCCAAAGCTGCCGACACCTGCTTGTAGTTATATGTTTTCTGAGGATTATTGGAAAACAGGTTTTTTACCTGTGATTTTAAATCACTCTTTTTGGTTTTCTTCTTATTTGTTTTTTTCTTCTTTGACATAAAATTCTTTTAATTCTTCAATTCTAAATAGTTTCTGTCCATAAAGTACCACTTGCGTCGTTACGCTTGCCGCCAAAATACTCATTTACGATTAGTAAACTCCGTATTTGGCAGCTTCGCAAGCCTGGCAATTGGCACTTTCTGACCAAAAACAGCCCTAAAAACAGAATTTGCTTAGTTTATGGACAGGCACTAAATAGTGTCTGTCCATAAAGTACCATTTACTGCGTTACGCTTGTCCGAAAAGTACTCATCCCGATTGTGCTTTTTGTTGGTTTTTTGTTCAAAAAACCTTACAAAAGCTACTTCGGGACTCCGTATTTTCGGACTTCGCAAGCCTTGTAACTGGCATTTTCTGAACAAACACAGATTCAGCCACAAACTTTTCCGCCTTTATAGACGGGCATTAAATATAAAGGCTTCATTTTACAGACACCATTCCCATCAACTCCCAACAACAATGAAAAATGCAGTCCCTCCATCAAACAATCATCGAATTCAATTGCCTTTAATAAAATTTACGGTTTAACCGGATCTGTTCAAAAACCCAAGCAGCTGAGACACCTCCTGAACAAACCAAGTTAAAGGATAGGATTTTTTAATTGGTTTTGCATCCTCAAAAACCAATTCGTCCATTTTTTTGGCCCTTTATTTAACTCAAAGATAACAATATCCGCAACAAAAATAAATACTTCGATTGAAATGTTCGATTATTTCCACCCAAATTCCCCCACTTAAACATGATTAAAAGCTTCTTCAATGGCGGCAATTAAGTCCCCGGGATCTTCCAACCCGATGCTCAGTCTGACCAGATTGGGATGAATACCCAACCGCTGCCTGTCTTCAGCCGAGACATCAATATGTGTCATGGTTGCCGGATGCTCTGCCAGACTTTCCGTTGACCCAAGGCTTACCGCCAGCTTAAAAAGGCTCAGGTTATCCAGAAACCTGAATGCCTCTGCTTCTCCTCCGCTTATGGTAAAAGATATCATAGATCCGGTACCATCGCATTGCTTATCAAAAACTTTTTTCTGCGCATCACTTTCTTCCAGGAAACCCAGAAAATGAACCGTCTCCACTTTAGGGTGATTACGCACATATTCTGCAACCTTAATGGCACTAAGCGCCTGTCGTTCCATTCGTATCTTCAAGGTTTCAAGGCTGCGCATAACCAGCCATGAAGAATGCGGATCCAGCATACTTCCCAGAAATGTTCGCATAGCCTTAATTCCGGCAATAATATTTTTGCTCCCCACACAGGCACCGGCTATCAGGTCGCTGTGCCCGCTGATAAATTTGGTTGCGGAATAGACCACCAGATCAGCACCAACCTTCAATGGATGCTGAAACACAGGCCCGAGAAATGTATTGTCCACAGCCAGCAGACACTTCTTATCTCCGTAAACAAAAGATTCAGACAACCGGCTGCACATCTCAATGTCAATCAGATTATTTACCGGATTACCCGGAGTCTCCACATAAATAAAAGAGGGAACTTCGCCCGGATATTTGGCATGGAGGAGCGCCCTTATATCATCCTCTGTCTCTTCGGAGGTAAACATTAACGTTCGCACGCCAAACTGCGGCAATACATGATGAATAAAATGGTCGGTTCCCCCATACACCGGTGAGCCAAATAACAAAATATCGCCGGGTCTGAGAAAAGTAAACATCATGGTTGATATGGCCGCCATGCCCGATGCAAAAAAAGCAGCATCCTCTCCACCATCCCAAAGCTTTAGTCGTTGCTCGGCCAATTCAAGATTCGGATTGTTAACCCTGCTGTAAATCATGCCCGGTTCTTCTCCTTCATCCGGTTTCCGAAGACCGTAAGCCAGTTCAAAAAATGATTTTCCCTCACGAGCCGAATTAAAAGAAAAGGTAGAAGTCTGAAAAAGCGGACATTTAACTGCCCCCTGATGTTCGGAAGCATTGTAACCATAAGACATCATCAGACTCTCGGGAGCATAGGATTTTTTTTGCATAAGACAACATTTTAGTTTAACTAAAATTAACAAAACCAGTGATAACTATCCAGTCTTTTTCACAAAAAAATCCGGTTGTTCGAAGTGATTTATATCATGCCTCACAAATTTTCCTATTTTTGCAAAAAACCTGACTCAATGATGAAGCATCTTCCATTTCTTTTATTTCTGTTTCTCACCGGTCCCTTAGGTGCACAAATAACCACAAAACATCACATTGGATTTTCGCTGGGCGCTGACCCTGTCCTGATAGTCCGTGCTCTTCTGGAAAGCGATGACGATGATGAATATAATCAAAACGAAGATTATTACTCAGATGATGAAGGAACCAGTTCCGCTGCTCTTGCCGTCTATTACAAATACAAACCACATAAGAAATGGGATTTTGACATTGGAACCAAATTCGCGGCACTCACTGATTTTGAAGCTCATTATCGCACTGAGAACATCCAGGCAGGCTTGGAGTTCGGAGGTACTTTAAGCGCATTCACTGCCATCAACTATTCAACCCATAATGCATTCGCAAAAGAAGGATACACACCGTTTTTTGCAGCGTTGGAAACAGGATGGACCAGTGCTCCCGGCGATTTAACCATCCGGGACCGACAAACCGGTGACACAGAAGTTATTGATAACCTCTCAGGCTCCGTCTATTTCGAAGCCAGAGTGGGATTCAAACATGGATGGGAAAACAATGCTGCAGGTGTGTTTCTGGCTGTAAACAATCAATTCAACACCAGATCAGCAGACCGCGAGTTGCGACAAAGAGGTCTGCGTGCACTCCCCAACACCGGACCAATCATACTGTTAGGAATAAACTACGAGTTTGGTTTCAGAAAAAAAGAGCGAAAGAAAAGACGGAAGTCAAAGTCTGAGATTACTTACCCTGACTGGTTTCAACCGGAGGATAAATAGACTAATCTATCAGAAAAAATCCCATTTTTTCGGGATGGTCCAGGACTTTTTTATGCCCGGGAATTTTTTTCAGCATTTTAACGGCAACCAAATCCCCGCCTGCACCAATCATATAGACGTATCCGAAAACCCAGAACCCCAGGGAACCTGTAAAAAGGGCCGCCACATAAGGCACTACTCCCAGTACAAGAAGCGGCATCAAAGCACCCAGCCGGTAATACTGAACCCGAATGGGCGAAGTACAATGACAATAAGGGGTGTATGTTCGAGGTTCAATTCCGAATTTTACAGATTTGTATCCCCCTCTGGCAAACATCCCGAATACCAGAGCATGCAACAATTCATGCACCGGGACACCAATGACGAGACACAGAAAAAAAAACAAGAACTCCGCTCCAGGTCCATTGCAAAAAAGGCTCCAGTCCGTGCAAAACAAAGAACGGGATTCCTGTGGCAAAAAGTATGGGCAAAATAAGCCCCACAGCTTTACGTGCCGTTTCTTCTATGGTCATTGATATCTCTCTCATTGAATCAAACCAAAAGCCCCTTTTGTCAGAAAAGATGCTCCCGAATCAAACTCTTTATGGTTCAAAATTCCGGTGCGTCCCTGCTCCAGATCCAAGGTCTCAACTCCCCGTCGCACAAAGGAAAATACGCTGTCGTTTTCCGCTTCTCTAAGCAACACCCATTTACGGTTTTCCACATCCACCACGGCCTCTTCCGGAAGCGTCCACATCTCGCGGGTTTCCGTGAGGATAGTGGCATTCACATACATATCGGGCAACAAGGCCGGAGCATCTTCATTAAGAGACGCATGAACCGAGATGGTTCTGTCCTCAGGGTTTACCCTGCGGGCAATACGAACGATCTGTCCCTCATATCCGGAAGAACCCGAGTCATCAGTTCCGATTAACACTTTCAAACCTTCCGAAAGTCCGGATATGGCAGACTCATATACATCCAGTTCAACAAAAACCTTTTCAGGATTTACCACTTCCATCACCTTTTGTCCGGTATTGAGAAACATCCCCTGCCGTACCTCCTGCATTGTAACATTGCCGCCAATGGGAGATGAGATGGCAATTCCGGAAACAATCTCACCCGACTCCTCCAATCGGGCCGCATCGATCCCCAAAAGTCTAAGTTGAGATTTCAGGGCAGAATGCTCCGCGCGCGCAGCAAAAAAATCAGCACGTGCCTGCTCAAAGACCTTCCGGGAAGCAATCTCATCTTCCAAAAGACCTTTCTGACGTTCAAAATCGGATTGCAAAACAGGTAAAACAGCTGCAGCATTCAGATACTCTTTTTGAATATTGATCAACTCGGGGCCCTCCAACACAAAAAGAGCCTCCCCTTTTTTCACCCAGTCTCCGCCTGACACATTAACCCGGCGAACCCGTCCACCGATAAGAGGACTGATTTCGGACAAGAAACCGGGCATTACCGATACTTTGCCATTTACATCAATCTCCCGGGCAGCCTCTATTTTTTGCAAGGAGGCCAATTCCATACCCGAGGCATGAAACTGCTCTTTGGTCACAATTACCGCTCCCTCTGAGAAGGAGGAGTCATCACTGCTCTTTTCATCCTGCGTGTCGGAACAGGCTGATACAAACATCAGAGCCATTAGCAACAAAGGGAATATTTTGTTCATATTTGAAATTTTTTCCATTTTTCTTTCGTCTAAAATTAACTATAGAAGCAAACCCGGTCATATCTCATGCTCACAGCACCAGGTAATTTATCTCGAGAACAGTACGATTATAGGCCCGGAGACTATTCAGATAATCAAGCATTACCTGTCGCGCCTGATCCATTATCGTGACGTATTCCAGCACGCTAATCTGACCCGAATCAAAAGACTTTCGCGCCACTTTCATCATTTCCCCGGCCTGAGCTTTACGATTGGTTTCATAAATCTCCAGCGTGCGGGCATGCTTCCTGTATTGGGCCATCAAAGCCTCACGTCGCCCCGAAAGTTGAATGCCGAAATTTTGATATTCGAGCCGTGCTGCTTCCATCTCCATCCGTGATGATTTTACCTTTGCACTCTGACTGCCAAAAAACAACGGAAAAGCAAGTCCCACTTCAAAGCCCCGATAGATGGGTGTATTCTCCACATCGTTTGTACCCTGAAAATAGCCAATACTGATATCCGGGAGCCAGTTCATCTTATTCACTTTCCACTCATTACCGGCCATTTCTCCAGCAGCATTTTGCATCAACATTTCGGGATGTCCCGACGGATCAGACTCTTCAACATCCAGACGTGGAAGGGCGTCCAGTGACAGGGTGAACTCCTCATCCAGCTGGAGCAATCCTTCCAAACGCTTCATTGCAGTGCTCCTATCCTCCGAAGCCTGCATGAGCTTTAAAGCCACCTCTTCATTCTTGGTCCGGGCCAACAAAACATCCAGCCGGTTTCCCTCCCCTGACTGTTGCTTCATTTCCACTGCATCGGCATAAACCGAAAAAAGAGAATCCAGTGCCTGGTAGTGTTCTTCAATCTTCTCAAAATAAATCACATCATAATATGCCACAAGCACATTACGTGTAAGTTCACGCAGATTGATACGATGCCGATACAACTGCACCTCCTCTCCCGACTTCAAAACTTTCTTTTCCGCCATATAAACCAGAGGAAATTTCAACTGCTGACTCACTCCGAAAACAGTGATAGGGTCGGTATTGTCAGCAGCAATATTGTTCTCGTCATAACTGGCCGTAAATTCTGTTTTGTCCAGATCCCATGCAGTTGATGTTCGCTTTTTTGCAGCTTTCAATTTCAGGTCGGAAGCCAAAATGCCGGCATTATTCTCCAGTGCCAGTTGAACTGCCTCCTCCGGACTAACAGGTCTTTGAGCATTCAAAACCGCAGGGGCAAGCAAAACCAACAATATTGTAAGCCATTTAGGGATGCCAAATTTTTGAAGTTTGGATCGGTCTTCCATCAGACAATATAATACAGGTAAAACAACCAGCGTAAGCAGGGTGGCGGTAACCAGACCCCCTACCACCACTGTGGCCAGCGGCCTTTGAACTTCAGCACCTGCACCCGTGGAAAACGCCATCGGAAAAAATCCGAACGCAGTGGAGGTTGCCGTTAACAACACAGGACGCAACCGTTGACGCGCACCAGCAAGAATCAGCTCTTTCAAATCGGTCATCCCTGAATTTCTTAAATCATGATAATGATCAATCAATACAATGCCATTGAGCACCGAAACCCCGAACAATGCCACAAACCCTACTCCCGCAGAAATGGAGAAAGGCATTCCCCGCATCCACAAAAATAAAATGCCACCAACAGCAGACAACGGGACAGCAGAAAAGACCAGAATTGCAGGACGAATGCTTCCAAAAGCAAAGTGCAGCATAATAAAAATTAATAATAAAGCCACAGGCACCACAACAAGTAATCGCTGGCGCGCGCTGCGAAGGTTTTCAAACTGACCTCCATACTCCACAAAATAACCGGGTGGCAAATCCACCTTCCGGGAAATAACATCTGCAGCATCCTCAACCACTGACTCCAGATCACGGCCCCGAACATTGACACCGACAACAATACGCCGTCGGGTTTCATCTCTTGAAATCTGAGCCGGTCCTTTGGAATAAGAAATGTCGGCAACCTCTCCCATGGGTATTTGGCTGCCTCCCGGGAGCGTTATCATCAGATTGTGAAGATCTTCCACCGAGTTGCGCGATTCCTGCGTGAGCCTTACTACCAGATCAAACCTTCTTTCCCCTTCATAAACTGTTCCCACCGAAGCTCCGGCAAATGCAAAATTAATTAAGCGGTTAATATCGGCGATATTGAGGCCCAGTGATGCCAGTTTTTTTCGATTGTAAGAAACCAGCATTTCAGGCAATCCCGTGGTTTTCTCCAATACCACATCTGCAGCACCTGGAATGTCACGCATCAATTGCTGAATCTCATCTCCTTTTTGATTCAACACCTCCAAATCATCCCCAAAAACTTTAATCGCCAGATCAGCACGGACCCCGGTAATCAATTCATTAAACCGCATCTCGATAGGCTGGGTAAATTCAATCTCGAGCCCGGGAATTTTCTCCTGAATACGCTCTTTGTATTTATCGGCCAGTTCATCCTTTGTTTCCGCTGTTGTCCAGCTTCCTTTTCGTTTCAGGGCAATGATCACATCGGTCTCCTCCATCGACATGGGGTCGGTAGGCACTTCGGCAGCACCGATACGACTGACCACCTGCCGGGTTTCGGGAAATGTTTTAACAATCTTTTCTATGCGGGTCATTATTTCAATGGTTTCTCCAAGACTCGTTCCGGTTTTCAAAACCGGCTGAATTACAAAATCTCCTTCATCAAGCGTGGGAACAAATTCAGCCCCCATACGTGTGAACAAAAATCCTGAGCCTCCCAGAAGAATGGCAGCCATAATCACCACCGCTTTTTTATGATTCAAAGACCAGGCAATGGTGGGTGCATACAATCTGTTCAGAAAATCCATCAGCCGGGCGGAAATGGTTCGCCGCTCACGATTTGAAGCCTTGATAAAGAGTGCTGATATGGCCGGAACGAAAGTAAAGCCAAACACCATTGCCCCGAGAAGAGCAAAGCTGAAAGTCAGGGCCATGGGCCGAAACATTTTCCCCTCCACACCACTCAGTGTCAGAATGGGAACCAATACAATGATAATAATGACTTGTCCGAAAACAGCCGACTTCATCATTTTTGAAGCCCCATCGATGGACAATGAATCTCTGGCATGAAGTCGTTCCTCCCCGGAAAGCCCCATCAATCCTTTGCGTCTGACATTAATCTTGTAAGAGATATATTCCACGATAATAACAGCTCCATCGATAATAATACCAAAATCTATGGCACCAAGGCTCATAAGATTGGCATCCACCCCAGTCAGATACATCAAAGAAAGAGCAAACAACAAACTCAATGGAATAATGGAAGCCACTACCAAACCGGAACGCCAGCTCCCCAAAAGAAGTACCACCACAAAAATCACGATCAATGCACCCAGAATCAGGTTTTCGGCAATGGTTGCGGTTGTCCGGCCTATCAATTCGCTACGATCCAGGAACGGATTGATATAAACGCCTTCGGGCAATGTTTCCTGGACCTCGGCAACACGTTCTTTCACCCGGTCAATCACCGCTTTGGGGTTGGCTCCCTTAAGCATCATGACCTGCCCCATCACCTTTTCACCTTCTCCGTTGCCTGTAATGGCTCCAAACCTGTTGGCTCTTCCAAATTGCACCTCTGCCAAATGACGAACCAACACCGGAGACCCGGCCCTGCTGTCAACCACAATATTCCTTATATCATCCAAATCCTGCACCAACCCTTCGCCCCGCACAAAATAACTCTGCCCGTTGCGTTCGATGTAACTGCCTCCTGCCACACTATTGTTTTCCGATACCGCCTGATAAACCTCATCAAGAGTAACATCAAGCTCTTTTAGCCTCGCAGGATCAACAGCCACTTCGTACTGTTTCAATAAACCACCCCAGGTATTCACCTCTACAACCCCATCAATACCCGACAACTGACGCTTTACCATCCAATCCTGTATGGATCTCAACTCCATGGGTGAATAACGCTCTTCGTATCCAGGTTTTACTTCAAGAGTATATTGATAAATTTCCCCTAATCCTGTGGATACGGGCCCCATAAAAGGCTTTCCATACCCTTCCGGAATCGCTTCGGAGGCGGATTCAATCTTTTCAGCAATAAGCTGCCGGGGAAGGTAAGTTCCAAGGTTTTCATCAAAAACGATGGTTACCACCGACAACCCAAATTTCGAAACAGATCTGATCTCCTGAACTCCGGGAAGATTGGCCATCTCCATCTCGACCGGATAGGTCAGAAACTTTTCAACGTCCAGTGTGGAAAGATTCCGGGAGGTGGTAATGACCTGCACCTGGTTGTTCGTTACGTCGGGGGTGGCACCAATGGGCAACCGCGTTAGCGAAAATATTCCAAATGCTGCAACGGTAGCGGTAAAAAGAAATACCATCAGCTTATTTCGTACACTAAATCGTACTATGGCCTCAATCATAG
>Ga0163225_100406_pt1 | contig 12328 bp, 6 predicted proteins | sample MSEWel2016_04_06_2_FD_113145 | JGI IMG/M metagenome (GOLD analysis project Ga0163225, IMG submission 113145) | Subsurface microbial communities from deep shales in West Virginia, USA - MSEEL Well Study Marcellus 5H_2016_04_06 ... | reverse complement strand
TCCAGATATCCGACCGAATACCCGGGAGAAAAAACCACATCCCCCTGATATTCTTTTTCAACCCCCGCAATAATTTTCAAAAGAGTTGATTTTCCCGAACCGTTAAGACCAATAATCCCAATCTTGGCCCCGTAGAAAAACGAGAGGTAAATATCTTTCAACACTCTTTTCTGTGGTGGATAAATTTTACTGACCCCCACCATGCTAAAAATAATCTTTTTGTCGTCGGACATATTTCTCTTTTTTTTGTTCTTCCACTCTGACACACAACAAAACCCGTTGGAAGAATATCACCAACAGGTTTTGAAAAGACTTTGCCGGGTGGCAATTCCCTATCGTATTTTCTTTAAATCTTTTTCCTGAAAAGCATCGTCCTGAGCCTTTTTCATCATTTCATAATCGAAATAATAAAAATGTGGATCCCCGGCACCCACCAGCATTTTATAGACCCTTGCTCTGATACGGGTTTTCTCGGGCCCTACTTTATGGAGAAATACCACATCCTCCCGTTTATCAGCAATAGCCTGTGCAACTTCATCTCTGGATACAATCTTAAACTGATGTGGATAAATATCACGAATTTCCGCTTCAGTATCAATCTCCTTCGCCAATTCTTCTTTCGTCAGATAAAGCACTTTATTCTCTAAATCATCCTTTTTATTTTTATTGTAATAATTAAAAGGATTCTTATTAATCAAAGAAGGATCATTCAGCATCAATTGAACATGATTTTGCATAAAACGGATAAAAGCTTCAATTTTATAGCTGTAGCTATCGTCTTCAACCTGTTCGTAAGCCAACGGCAAGGAACACAAATCAGGCATATTACGCACTTTTGCAGCACGCTCTGCCATCAGCAAACTCATAAAATTATATCTTGCCTTGGTTCTGTCTCTTTCGAATGAAGCTTTGGTTATCATCAGAAAGGAATAGGAAGGATTGTTCCGGTATGCTTCAAACTCCGCATCATTTATAAACTGATAGTCGGTAAGTGTCCATGAGTTTTCCATCACCTTTCGGATGGCCATATTAAAATCACTCATCGGATTTTTTTCAAGCAGAACCAACGTTTTGCTCTTCATGAAGTTCTGATAATCCTCCTGTTCTGGAACATGCTCCTGAGCAACAAGAGAATAATTTACGGCTACAATGAGGACAACCAAAAACAGTATTCGTTTCATATTATATCATTTTTTGCATTTACAATAAAATAAGATTCATCTTCTCTTTTACTTAAATTGTCCTGTCAGGTTACGTAAAAATTGTATTTGAAGATTTGTGAAAAGCGTCACGAAGTTTCACCATTAACATCTCCTTGTCCCAAACCACAGACATTAAACCAAATGACTAAAAGAAATACCAGGACATTGATTATTAAACTATTAACACAGAATCCACAAAGCATTCACTAATCATTTCACCCAACAAACTAACAACCTGCTTTCCAAAGGTTAAAGAAAAAGTCTGCAACCACAAAAATAAAAGCAAAGGAAATCCATCGGGGATCAAAATTAAGGAAAAATTACCATCTTTATAATCAAAATAGATCAAACCGTTTTTTTAATGTTTGTTTAAACAGTCTGAAAAAAAGTTACATTTACCAATAAATCGTATTCCAAATCTAAACTATGCTAACTTCATTTTTCAATCAAATTATCAGTCAATTCATCCCCGAAAGGGAAGATAAGGCTGACATGGATTCCAAAACCAGATCCTTATTACTGAACATTACCAATTTTCTTTTTTTCATTACCGTACTCACTCAGGGGATAATCTCCCTGATTCATGAAAATCTGGTGCTTGCTGCACCTCTGTTAATACTGGCAGTTGCCTTTGCCATCAATTATTATTTCAGTTCCAGAGATGAACAGGATTTACGCTTTCAGAGGTTTTTCCTGCTGATACTGGGTCTGACCTTTGCTTTTTTCATAATAACCGGCGGCACCACGGGCATAGATGGTTACTGGTCAGTATTTTTCCCACTTCTGACAATGGCCATTAGTGGCAGAAAAAAAGGAAGTTACTGGGCTATTGCGCTATTTGCTTTTATGCTTTTCTACTTTATTGTGCCCATACAATCTGCTTCCTGGATGAATACTTATTCTATGGCGCACAAACTGTTTCTCTCCTTTTCTTTTATTCTGGCTTTTTTTATTGGCTATACTTTTCAGTTTATTCGTTCTGAGGTATTTCTGGAAAAAGACCGACAAATACTGGAATCTGAAAACCAAAACCGGGCTCAGGAAAGTCTGATAAATAAGCTTTCGTACCAGATACGAACTCCTCTTAACAACATCACAGGAATCCTTGAAATGCTGGACAACTCTGTCATGAGCGATCAACAAAGAGACTATCTGAATACCATCCACGCATCAACCAACAACCTGGTAGATGTGGTCAATAACCTGGTTTTCTCATCTAAAACATTCTCTCACGACCCGGAAAATATTACCAGCTTCAACCTATATACTACTCTCAACAATACCATTCGCCTTTTTACCGGAAAACCGGCCCATAACAGAATCCGTTTCAACCTTTCTCTTTCGGCAGACATTCCCTCCTCTTTAACAGGCAATAGTATAAAAATTAAACAGATTTTCTTAAACCTTATCAACAGCATCCTAAAAAATAACAATCATGCCAATAAATATGTAACCATCGAAGTTTCAAGACTAGATAGTATGCCCGGGAAAGTTGAATTACAATTTCGCATTGTCACTAACTTGGTGGTGCCTTCCGACAAAACAAGAAGTAATGAAGGATTTTACAACCACACCGACCTGATACGGATTAACAACAGTAGAATTATCGACCTGCTGGATCTGGGTATTACGCTCAAAATCATCGAATCGGAAGGAAGAACTTTCACAATTTCATGTGATGAAGAAAAGACCGTTTTTGAGTTTTCGTCATCCTTTACCGAAGGACAACAATCCATCATCTCCCAGGGTGAAAACTCCAATAATCACGATGAAATTAATTCGTTTGAGAAACCGGGAATAGACCTTAAGAACGCCAGCATTCTTTTGGCTGAAGACAACACCAGCAATCAGCAAATCATCATTCTTTACATCAAAAATGCCGTTAAAAAAATCGATGTAGCTTTTAACGGAAAAGAAGCCCTTGAAAAGTTTGGACACTCCAAATACGATCTGGTGCTTATGGATATTCAGATGCCTGTAATGGATGGACTAAAGGCCACCCAAAAAATCAGAGAGATAGAACAAAGCACCAATTCACACACACCTATCATTGCTGTCACAGCCAATGCTTTTCCCGAAGATAAGGAACGTTGCCTGGCTACAGGAATGGACGATTACATCAGTAAACCTTTTCAGCCCGATGAATTACTTCAGCTTATTAAGAAACACTTGTCCTAAACAATTGATGAGTCCGGTCTAAAAAGCATCTTTATTGCCAAACTCTTCGTTAATGAAAATTTCTGAATCCTCATTAACAGAAGGTTAACTCCGGCACAAAAATTTTCAAAGCCTTGATTTTGGCAAAAATAGACCTTTTTATACTACACTCATTGATTTTATCAGGACAATTGGAAGTGTTTGAAATTTGAGCACTGAAGACTTCCGGTGCCTCGGGATCAACAGGAACTATAGTGGTATCTGATGTGATTTTTTCTTATGTTTCTTCTGTGGGTTTAACCGCTCTCCTCTAAAATAGTGTCAGCCTTTTTCAGAGTTATCGTTCGTCAGGTTGTCGGTAGAAGAGTTTCCCAAAGGTTTAAGCCCAATAATCAGCATGTCGTCAACCTGTTCTACGCCTCCTTGCATCCACTCTTCAATCTTCTGGTGCAAAAATGTTTTCTGTTCCTTAAAAGCCAGTCGGTGAATATGCAGCAATAGCAACCTGAATCGTCGGTATTTAAACTTTTTATGATCAGATCCTCCAAACTGGTCGGGTAGTCCGTCAGAGAAAAGATACACCACATCATCGTCTTTCAGAAACACTTCTTTTCGCGTAAAAACAGGCGACTCACCATCCTTGAGATAGCCAACCGGGAACCTGTCGCCTTTATAACTATGAATTTCATTGTCTCTCACCAGATAAAAACCATTGTAAGCCCCGGAAAAATCAAGTGTCTTTTGCTTTCTGTCTATCACAATCAGAGACATATCCATTCCATCATTCACGCGGTTTTCATCTTCATCCGGAAGCTGTTGTCGGTGAAGAGTGCGAACTAAATCTCCATTCATTGTTTTTAATATCTCGGAAGGAGATTCCAACCCCTGAACTTCTACAATATTCTTTAGCAAATCGATTCCGATAATAGACATAAATGCTCCCGGCACACCGTGTCCCGTACAATCAACAGCTGCAACAAAAACTCTATCGCCTTTCTCATGAAACCAGAAAAAATCTCCACTTACAATATCACGGGCTCTCAGGTAAACAAAAGATTGCGGAAACACATCCAAAAATGATGCTTCCGAGGGAGTCATTGCCTTTTGAATGCGACGTGCATAATTGATGCTATCGGTAAAACTTCGGTTAATCCGGGTCAGGATTACCCGCTGTGCTTCAATTTGATTTTTATTCACCGTCCTTTCCTGAAGTTCCTTATTGGCTTTCCTGTAATGCCGCACACGGTAATTCACAAACAAATGAAGGATAAAAATCAGTGCCAGAACATAAAATGCAAAAGCATAGTTAGACATCCAGAGTGGAGGATTAACGACTATCTCAAACTCAAAAGGCTCATTATTCCAGGTGAAATCATTGTTGGATGCAATAATTTTTAAGGTATATTCCCCCGGAAGCAAATTTGAAAAAGAAACACTATTCTCATAGGTCACCGGACGCCAATCCGGATCATATCCATCCAAAAACACGCGATAACGGTTTTTTGAAGACTGGGTAAACTCAAGAGCCGAAAAATCAATTTCCAAACTGGTAAACGGCCGATATTTAAAACTTATCTCGTCCTGGAATGGCCAAAACGATTCTGATATTTTACCCCGCCTGACAACCTCAATTTTTGTGATAGCCACCGGCGGCTTATTCAGATTGTAATAGATAGAATCAGGATGAAACCAGCAAATTCCCTGGGTACTCCCAAAGAACATTGTGCCGTCCCGGTTTTTAAATACACTGTTTTTATTGAATACATAACCCGGAAGACCGTCCACAACATCAAAATTATAGACCGTTCCATCCGGATTGAGGCAGGATATCCCCTTATTGGTGGCCACCCATGTCCGATTGGCATGATCGGCTACAACGGACTGTATCATGTCGTTTTCCAGGTTTCGGTTCCCCGCCAGCATCTCAGGTTTTGGTTCCTTTGGATCCAACTTCCAGACGCCGGATCGGGTACCGACCCAAATATCTCCGTTGTAAGCCAGTTCAAGAGACAATGCGGAAATTCTAACCACTGAATTATCGATTCCATAGAAAGGAACCCTAAGAATCTGTTTAGTATCACGCTTCCAGACATTTAACCCGCCCGAAGTTCCAATCCAGATGTTTCCCTCTTCATCCGTCGTAAGTGCATTTATCTGGTCGCTGTAAAGCCCTGCGAGTTCATTCTCATCAAAAAAGTAACTAAACACATAACGACCGTCAAACCGATAAAGCCCAAATCCGGTACCTATCCAGAGATTCCCGTCAAAATCATTGACAAGAGAAAAAATACGATTGTTCTTAATCAGATTATCAATTCCAGGATCAAGCCCGCTGTTAAATTCAAGAAAACGTTTCGCAGCAGAATCCAAATAATAGAGGCCACAATTGGTACCTGCCCATAAAATTCCTTTTTTATCCTTATAGAGCACATATACAGCATAAGGAAAAGATTGTTGTTCGCCTTTACACACAATCTCATAATGCCTCACACTATGGTTAGAAAGATTATATTTAAATATCCCGGAATCAATGGTTCCAAGCCATAAATCCCCGTTGTTATCCTGGAAAACACTTTGAAAATTTAATGATTTAAGATTTCCTTCTTCAATAATCTCTTTAGGTATGGTTTGAACCTTTGACGGTGTCAGATTGACCTTCAAAACTCCGTTAAACCTGGTTCCTGCCCAGATTATTCCTGATCGATCTTCCAGAACGGTAGTAATATGGTAAGAATTAAAGATCTGTTTATTGGGAATGAACCTTTTCCCATTTTTCCCATCCGGAGTCTGACTATAAAAATGGAGTCCATGACTGGTGCCGGCAACTAAGTCTCCGTTTTTCAGAAGCAATATATCATTGGCCGGTTGAGGTGGTTTCTCTAACTCCTCAACTGCACTTTGTACAAACTGATTAGACTCCGACGGACTCAAAATATTTATCCCGGAAGTGCAGGACATAAGTAGTAAATTACCCTTCCACCTCAACAAATCAAAAACGGCTTCATGTTTAGAAGGTGCTGATTTTGTTTTACAGCCAAGTCGGGAAAAAAGCTTGGTTTTAATATCAAATCTGTTTAACCCGTCCTTGGTACCTACAAGGATTGAACTGTCTGACTCGGCCAGCAAAGGATAGGTCAATGCATCACGAACATTAAAAACATTGTTAAAGTGTCCATAGTTTTCAAACCCCTGTGAATCACCTTTAAATATGGAGAGGAAGGATTGGGTTTTCACCCAAAGTTTGCCGGAATCATCCACCAACAAACCATATACACTATTCTCGGGTAGAGAATTATCTGCTCCCGGATTGGCCAGAAATGAATTAAACCTCCCGGTAGAATAATCCAGTCTGCTTAATCCATTGTTTCGGGTTCCAACCCATAGGTTGTTGTCCTTATCCTGAATAATGCACTGAATATGATTTCCTGATATGGAAAATGGTTCGGATGGATTGTGTCGGTATGTAATATACTTGTAGCCATCATACCTGTTGAGACCATCCTCTGTTCCAATCCACAAGAAGCCATTATTATCCTGATAAATTGCAGTAATTGAGTTATTGGAGAGGCCATCTGCAATAGTCAACCGTGGATTCTCAGAACTTCCAGAAAAGCCTGCACCGCAAACAATAATCGGAAAAGTTAACAGAAAAACAATATAAACGATTCGTTTTTTCACAGTCAGGGGAATTGGCATAAATTATAATCTGTCATGGAACAACATTCCGTTATTTTAATGTAAGCAAATAAAAAACACTTACATACAGGCACCACCGGAGTCCAACCACCTGACATTAATAACTTTGCGTTATTGCATCTGACGATTTAGACATCTTAAACGGACGGTTGTCAGAAAAACGAAATTATAAAAAACAAAGCAATATCCAGCTATCAAAGATTAAAAAACCGGAAATGCACAAAAGCATTCCGGTTTTTTAATGGCCGAAAAAATCAACTATCCGTCAGGTATTGTAACGCCTGGTAGAGTCCCGGAATAAAGTATTGAATGTAAATGCAAAGTAAATATCCTGGTGCTTAAGGAATCAACGGATTATTGAAAAATGATAAATGAGTCCAGTCTAAAAAGCATCTTTATTGTCAAACTCTTCGTTAATGAAAATTTTTGAATCCTCATTAACAACAGGTTAACTCCGGTGCAAAAATTTTCAAAGCCTTGATTTTGGCAAAAATATACCTTTTTATACTACACTCATAAATGAAATTTTCCATAAATCCATCACAAAATCACAACTCGCTCATAATAAAAACTTTGCGTCATCGCGTCTCTGCGTTTAAGCCTTTTTAACGAACTATTGACACTACCCTCATCCTTTAAATCCGACTTTTTCTTTGAACCACTCAAGGTTTTGGGATTTCGGTCGTTCAATAGGCAAACCATATAGTCGATCCCAAATAAGTTGAGTCAAAACTCCCAGAGCTCTTGAAACACCAAAAAGCATGGTATAAACTGGATATTCGGTAATTCCATAACTCGAGAGCAAACTTCCGGAAATAGCATCCACATTGGGCCATGGATTCTTAACCTTCCCGGTTTCAGTTAAGATGTCCGGGACTACCTCATACATTTTCTTCACCAGCTTAATTAAGGGAGCTTCAGGAATATATTTATTGGCAAAATCGAGTTGAACAGTAAACCGGGGGTCGGTTTTTCTCAACACCGCGTGACCATACCCGGGAATAACCCGCCCTGCTTCCAGCGTTGCCCTGGTATATTCGCGTACCTGTTCCGTAGATGGATCATCGGTGCCCAATTCATCTATGAGGCGCTGTAACCAGTGCATCACATTTTGATTGGCCATCCCGTGCAAAGGGCCTGCAAGACCATTCATTCCGGCTGAAAAACTATAGTACGGATTAGAAAGTGCTGACCCTACAAGATGGGTTGCATGTGCAGACACATTACCTCCTTCATGGTCGGCATGAATAACCATGTACAGACGCATCAATCGCTTTACTTCTTCACTATCGAATCCCATCATGTGGGCCATATTACCGGCCCAGTCGAGCGAAGGATCAATATCTATATATTTTTCATCGTGGAAAACTCTCCGATAAATGTAGGCAGCAATAACCGGCAAACGGCTGATTAAATCCATCACCCCTTCATACATAGGATCCCAATAATCCCGTTTATCCATACCGGCCAGATAAGCCCTGCGAAAATGAGACTCGGTACTCATGGCCAGAATAGCCGTGTTAAACTGAATCATCGGGTGTGCACTTTTAGGTAAGGCATTGATGACATCAAACACATGTTGAGGAATATTCTGTGCCCGTTTGGCCCATGATTCGCTGAGGAACTTTACGTCAGCGTCGCCGGGCAACTCACCCAAAAGCATCAGATAAAAAAGACCTTCGGGTAAAGGCTCCCCTTCATCATTAAGCTTCGGTAATTTCTCCCTAAGTTCAGGAATGGAATAACCCCGAAACCGAATACCCTCATCAGGATCCAGTTTTGATGTACAGGTCAACAGCGAAACAACACCTTTCATCCCGGAAAACACCTGTCCAAGTGTTGTCTCCTGGATAGGGGTATCTGCGTATTCTTTCTGAATCTTCTTTACAATCTCGGCCTGAGGCCTGCCTATCGTAATTAATTTATCCTTTATGTAGTCCATATAAAACAATTAATAATTATACATATTTGATTAATTTCAGTATCTGCCCATACAAACCAAAACCTAATTAACAAACAAGAAAAATTAAAAATTGTTTTAACATTTGCACTTACCTCCGCAAATTCAAGGAGAACATGAACACCCAGCCTATCACCCGAATTGTAATAATCCTGTTATTTCCAGAATTATACCACACACCGGAAATAAAAAATCAACAAAGTCATAATTTTCATTACTTAACATTGTGTGCTTACCAATAAAAAAGCCGGAAAGCATTTCTGCATTCCGGCTCTATCTCATAACTCAATCAAACAAAAAACTGTTTTCGGCGATTGATTATTTCAAAATCGGTAACTTATTTTGTTACAATTTTTTTATAACCATAAACGGCTGCATCACCCAGTTCTTCCTCAATACGGAGCAATTGATTGTATTTAGCCATACGGTCAGAACGGCTCAAAGAACCAGTCTTAATCTGACCACTATTGGTCGCTACGGCGATATCAGCAATCGTTGCATCTTCAGTCTCGCCTGAACGGTGAGAAGTAACTGAAGTATAACCTGCACGGTGAGCCATTTCAATAGCATTCAATGTCTCAGTAAGAGTTCCAATCTGATTAACTTTAATGAGAATAGAATTGGCAGCACCCAGTTCAATACCTTTCTGAAGATATTCTACGTTGGTAACAAACAAGTCGTCACCCACCAACTGGCATTTATCACCAATCTGCTTATTAAGCTTCACCCAACCATCCCAGTCGCCTTCATCGCAACCATCTTCGATAGAATCAATGGGGAATTTCTCTATCAATTCGGCAAGATAAGCAGCTTGCTCTTCAGAGTTCCGCTTAGCACCGTTAGGACCTTCGAACTTGGTGTAATCGTAAACACCATTCTCAAAGAATTCAGAAGCAGCACAGTCAAGAGCAATAGATACCTGCCCTCCATCTTCCAAACGTCCCGGCTTGTATCCAGCATTTTCAACCGCTTTAATGATACAATTTAGTGCATCCTCAGTTCCCTCCAATTCAGGAGCAAAACCGCCTTCGTCACCCACTGCAGTACTCAGACCCCGATCTTTCAAAACCTTCTTCAAAGAATGGAACACTTCGGCACCCATACGCAAACCTTCACGGAAACTTTTTGCACCAACAGGACGTACCATAAACTCCTGAAAAGCAATAGGAGCATCGGAGTGAGAGCCACCATTGATGATATTCATCATTGGAACAGGAAGGGTCACAGCATTTGTTCCACCAATGTAGCGATACAAAGGCATATCCAGATATTCGGCAGCAGCTTTGGCAGCGGCCAGAGAAACTCCCAAGATGGCATTGGCACCCAACTTACTTTTAGTTTTGGTTCCATCCATTTCAAGCATCTTATGGTCAACACCCACCTGGTCCAATACACTCATTCCCAACAAAGCAGGAGCAATAACAGCATTCACATTTTCTACCGCTTTCAAAACACCCTTACCCAGAAAACGACCTTTATCTCCGTCACGGAGTTCAAGAGCTTCATTTTCGCCGGTTGACGCACCGGAAGGCACAGCAGCACGACCAATAATTCCACAATCAAGCGTCACTTCTACTTCAACTGTAGGATTTCCGCGTGAATCAAGAATTTCGCGGGCATGAACATTCGCAATTTGTCCCATAATTTTATCTTTTATATTTCAGTTAGATATTAAATTCAAAGGAGTTCCTTACTTATCTGAAAAAATTTATAAATTCCATGAAATGGTCAAATATCTCAAGAACTTGTAAAATTGTCAAAAAAAAAGGATAAAGTTCTGACCCTTTATCCCTTTTTAAGAACTTTTAAATCAAATGAGATCTCATCTGTTTTATTCTTCTTTTTTCTCTTCTCCGGCTTCAGGAGTTTTGCTTTCCTTTGTCTCTTCGGTAGCAGTTTCAACCTCTTTTGCTGCAGGTGCAGCAGTTTCAGCTGTAACTTTTTTGCTGCCACGACGACTTCTTCTTGTACTTTTCTTAGCAGCACCTGAAGAATCAGAAAGCATATTTTCGTTATAGTCAACCAACTCAATGTAGCAAACTTCGGCAGCATCTCCCTGACGGTTACCGAGCTTCAAAATGCGGGTATAACCACCGGGGCGGTTAGCCACTTTTTCGGAGATCTCCCGAAAGAGTTCAGAAACAGCTTCTTTATTTTGAAGATGACTGAAAACGATACGACGAGAATGCGTATTATCGGTTTTAGATTTATTGATAAGCGGCTCAACGTACATGCGCAGTGCCTTGGCTTTGGCTACAGTAGTTTTAATTCTCTTATGAATAATAAGAGAACTGGCCATATTTGAAAGCATGGCCTTACGATGAGCACTTGTGCGGCTTAGATGATTAAATTTCTTTCTATGTCTCATTGCAATTAATCCTTGTCTAATTTATACTTCGTAATATCCATACCGAAGTTAAGCCCCATATTATCTAAGAGGTCATCCAACTCGGTAAGCGACTTTTTACCAAAATTCCGGAATTTCAACAAGTCGTTTCGGTTATATTGGACCAACTCGCCAAGAGTTTCCACATCTGCAGCCTTAAGACAATTAAGGGCACGGACCGAAAGATCCATATCTACCAGTTTGGTTTTAAGCATCTGGCGCATGTGAAGCACTTCTTCATCGAATTCATCACCACTGGATTTCTCTTCCGAATCAAGAGTAATCTTTTCGTCAGAGAACAACATAAAGTGATGAATCAAAATTTTTGAAGCTTCTTTCAATGCATCTTTAGGATGAATAGAACCATCAGTCTGAATCTGAAAAACGAGTTTTTCGTAATCGGTTTTTTGCTCAACCCTGTAATTCTCTATATCGTACTTAACATTACGAATAGGAGTATAAACAGAATCAATAGCAATCGTACCAATCTCATGTTCAGAATTCTGATTCTCAGCTGCAGGTACATATCCACGACCTTTATTAATGGTCAGCGTCATCTGAAATTTAACATCTGAATCCATGTGAGCAATCACCAGTTCAGGATTCAAAACTTCAAATCCGTTAAGGAACTGGTTAAAATCACCGGCAGTGACAGATTCTTTACCAGTCACTTTAACAGCAATTTTTTCCTGGTCGTGATCTTCTACTGTTTGTTTAAACCTGACCTGTTTAAGGTTCAGAATAATCTCGCTAACATCATCAACTACTCCGGGGATGCTTGAGAACTCATGGTCAACCCCCTCGATCTTCACAGTTGTTATCGCATATCCTTCGAGTGAGGACAATAAGATTCTTCTTAAGGCATTTCCAACAGTAATACCATATCCCGGCTCAAGAGGACGAAATTCGAAGCGACCGAATTTGTCG
>Ga0163225_100404_pt1 | contig 12369 bp, 8 predicted proteins | sample MSEWel2016_04_06_2_FD_113145 | JGI IMG/M metagenome (GOLD analysis project Ga0163225, IMG submission 113145) | Subsurface microbial communities from deep shales in West Virginia, USA - MSEEL Well Study Marcellus 5H_2016_04_06 ... | reverse complement strand
GTTTTTGAAACAGTCATTTACAAAAGGTAAACTCCTTGGTTTCAAAAACTTCAAAACCCTTGTATTTGGCGCTTTCTTATCAAAGACTTTAAATTCCTTAGTTTTCTTGCTGACACTAAATAGAACATGGAGGATATTTTTTGGGATTATCAAACATCTTTGAATTCCGTTAAATGAACAATAAAAATCTAATGAGGTTTTAAGACAATGAACTAATGTTTGATCTCTGCAGACTTCTTTTAATGGGGATTATCTTAATTAAAGAAATATTGCAGGAATTATTGGTAAATAATTTTTCAAGTAAAGATTTACTTAAATACGGGATGAGCAATTTTGTCTGAGGGTTAATTGTCTGTTAATTAAGATTGTAAATTTTTTACTATTTGACCCCAAAAGACTAAAACCGTAAATGTTTGAAAGTCAAACAGCAAGAGTGTTAAGAGAGGAAATATATTTTTTACATTCGCCCCGTTTTTTTATGCACTGGAATAATATGAAGATGTAAGAAGGAGAAATATTATATGTGATGTCGATTTTGAAGGCGGAATACTTTACAATAGATCGTTAGATTTTTAGACATAAGGGTTTGTAATGAAATAAATTGACTGATTTAACGAAGTTATTTTGTTCTTTGCCGACTTGAAAAATACTGCGAATAGCGGGCTATTTAATGGATTTTCAAGGAAGTTAAAGGACAAAAGAACAAGTCTAAAGCGTCAAGTTATTTCGGAACAATCCCTAAGATGTAAGATGCTTCGTAAAGTATTGATATACTGAATTAAAAAAAAAGACACCTTTGAGTGCAAACAATTGGCTTACAGCGTATTGCAAATGTTTAACGGACTATTGACTTTAATAATTGAATTTTAAACGCAATAGTCCGTTAAAAAAAACATAAACGCAAAGACGCAATGACACAAAGTTTTTATTATGAGAGAGTTATGTATCTTGTAGTGAGTCGTGTAAACCATTAATTATCAAATACTCCGTTATCCCGAAGCATTCGGGATAACGGAGTATTTTAAACGTAAACTGAGCAATTAAATATCAACTTTTAATTATGAAGCAATTACTGTTAAGTTTTGTTGGCTTAATCTTATCTTTAACACCTGTTTTGGCAGAAGGCTATCAGGTAAATTCGCAAGGACAGAAGCAAACAGGAATGGGACATACCGGAACGGCCCTTTTACTGGGGCCATCCTCCATTCATTTTAATCCGGGCGCATTGTCATTTCTGGAAGGGAAATATATGTTTTCCGGTGGAGTAAGTGGTGTGATTTCGCAAAATACGTTTGTGAAAGAGCAGCCTTCTCTTTATAGTGCAGAAAGTGACAATCCCATGGGGACTCCGTTTTCTCTTTATGGCGCCATGCGTCTGAGTGAGAAGCTGGTAATTGGGATTGGTGCCAACTCACCTTATGGAAACAGCCTGGTTTGGGGCGATGACTGGGACGGACGATATTTGATTCAGGATCTTTCGCTTCAGGCCATATTTGTTCAGCCTACTATATCGTATTCCATTACTCCCAAGATAAGTATCGGGGGCGGGCCGATGGCTGTTTTTGGCACTGTTGAGCTTAATAAGGCGCTTCCGCTACAATCAGAAGCCGGAGACGGGCAGGTAACCATAGAGGGGAGTACCGTGGCTTATGGTTACAATCTGGGATTGTTTGTAAAACTAACCTCTGACCTTTCGTTTGGAGTGAACTACCGCTCCGAGGTAAATGTGGAGATGGAAGACGGAGATGCTACTTTTTCGGTTCCGGAAAGCATGCGGGGTAATTTTCCCGAGGGAAATTCTTTTTCGGCTGAATTACCTATGCCGTCGAATTTAACGTTTGGTCTGGGATGGCAGGCTACCGACAAGCTTTTGCTTGCTGTTGACTTGCAGAATGTCGGGTGGTCGGCTTACAAGGATCTAAATTTCGATTTTGAAGAAAACACAGCTGCCCTTCAGGACTCCGAAAATCCCAGAAACTTCGAAAACTCAATGATTTATCGTCTGGGAGCAGAATATCAGGCACTGGAAAGTTTGAAGGTACGGGCCGGTATTTATTACGATGAAACGCCTATTCCTGCTGATTACCTGACACCGGAAACACCGGGAACCAATAAGACGGGTATCTCAACAGGTTTATCCTATGCTTTGAATTCAAAGCTGACACTGGATGCATCATTGCTTTACATCTCCGGTGAAGAGCGGGAAGATGGGTATGCACCGATGGATTTCTACGGTACTTACAATACTTCTGCATGGCTACCGGGAATTGGAATTAGCTATACTTTTTAAAATGCAAAAAACAGATTAGTATGATAAATAAGATAATATATTTCGCCTTAGCAATAACGTTTTTAAGCTCTTGCAACCAGGAGCCAGATGTGCCTGCACCAAAGAGTGGTGAAGCCGATTTTTCCGTATTTGTATCGCTGGGGGACTCTTATACAGCCGGATATACCGATGATGCACTGAGCCGTGAGGGACAGGAAAGTGCATTTACTACTTTGATGGCAGCCAATATGTCTGGTCTGGGTAACAATGGTTATTCTGTGCCTTTTTTGCCCGAGGGAACCAGCGTTGGTTCTTCTCTTGAGGGAAAAATGGAACTTCAGGTAACGCAAGCTGGGCTTGCACCTGTCACTACCGATGGAAATCCTGAATTGCTGACTGATGGTTCAACCTGGATTAATCGTGAAGCTCCTTATCACAATTTGGGAATTCCCGGGGCAAGAAGTTATCACCTGGTAGCACCGGCTTACGGTGATCCAACTCAGGGTGGAGGTAATTTCAATCCTTTTTATGCACGTTTTGCAACAGCTCCCGGTGTTTCCACGGCATTGTCGGATGCGCTGGCATTGCAGCCCACTTTCTTTAGCTTGTGGATAGGAGGAAACGATGTGCTGGGTTATGCACTGGCCGGCGGAGAAGGAGAAACTGCCGGAATGGGAGGGAATGATATTACTCCTGCCGGGGTTTTCGGACAGAGTATGGATTTTATTCTTTCCAACCTGATGGAACTGGGTACTAAAGGAGTAATTGCTACCGTTCCGGATATCGATAGGTTACCTTTTTTCAATACTGTATTACCTAAAATGCTGGAATTAACAGCTGAACAAGCGACTGACCTGAATGCTGCATATAAACAACAAGGACTTGATGAAATTACTTTTACCGAAGGAGCCAATTATTTTGTTGTGGAGGATGGCGATCATCCTGGTGGTGTGCGTCAGATTTCCGGTGATGAGAAATTGCTGTTAACCGCCAGAGAAAATATCACTGCAGCAGGATGGGGGTCTCAGTTTCCCATTCCCGGGAAATATGTGCTTGATACCGATGAACTGACTGCTATTGGCACAGCTACAGAGGCTTTTAATGACATTATTCGCGACAGAGCGGAACATTTTGACCTGGCTCTTGTGGTCACCAATGATTTATTAAACACAACTGCTAATGGATTGGTTATTGATGGTGCCACTTATAGTAATGCTTACATCACAGGAGGCGTATTTTCGCTGGATGGAATCCATGTTACCGCCCGCGGCTCAGCTATTTTGGCCAACGAATTTATTGATGCTGTAAATGGAAAGTACGGAAGTACCCTTCCCCGGGTAGTTGTAAATAATCAAGACGGGATAATTTTCCCATAGTTAGTGTCAGCAAGAAAACTAAGGAAATTCAAGTCTTTGATAAGAAAGCGCAAAATACGAAGCCTGCCCCGATTTTTTCGGGGGTTTTCGATCCCGAACCATCAAAGATTGAATCCAAGGAGTTTAGTTTACCTGCCATGACACAACATTTTGCAATAGAAACGGAGGAAAGTTGTTATCTTTAATAACCCTGTAAAATATAAATATTGAGGCTGCTCCGAAAAGAGGTATTTTTGTCAAGATCAAGGCGCAGGGAATTTTTGAACCGGAGTTAACTCTCCGTTAATGAGCATTTAAAAATTTCTTGCAACGATGATATCGGCAACAAAGAACCTTTTCGGAGTGGACTCTCAATATTAATCCTTATTAAACTTATTCTTTGCAGCTTTCCAGCTGTTTTTCAAGTCATCAAAAGCCTTTTCGGTACCGGCTTTCAATTCTTCCCATGCATCGTCCGATGAATCTTTTATTTCATTCAAACGCTCTTTTGCCTTGGCTCTCTGCGATTTTAACTGCTCCAGCTCATCGTGATATTTGATTTTTAAACCGGCTTCGCTTTGACGAGCCTTGGCATCCAGTTTGTCGATGTCGGCCTGTAGCTCTTTAATCTGAGCTTCGAATTTTTCAATGTAAGCATCTTTGTTTTTCATATCTTAGGCTTTTGATGTTTATACATACAACAGATTCTAAGGTAGATTTGTTTGATTGCTGCGTTATGTGGTTAAAATTATTGAATACCCTTAAATTTTTCTATTTTTAGGCCCTAAAATCAAGGATGAAATGCAAAAACGAGATATTTTTTTATCATATATTTTTCTGCTTCTATTGTCGGGTATCACTTTAGCTGCTCAGCCGCCTGCCGAAAAATGGGATTATCATTTTCCTTTGGAAATTAATCCGAAGGTAAGCGGTAGTTTTGGTGAAATCCGAAGCAATCATTTTCATTCGGGTCTGGATATTACTACCCAGGGAAAAACCGGGTTGCCGGTATTTTCAGCTGATGACGGTTTTGTTTCCCGTATTTCAGTTTCTCCGGGAGGTTTTGGCAAAGCGTTGTACATCGACCATCCCTCAGGCTATACCACCGTTTATGCACATCTTGAATCCTTTTCCCCGGTTCTTGATTCATTGGTTTTGGCGCTTCAATATCAAGACAAATCCTTTTCGGTAAATAAATATTTGACTCCCGGCCAATACTCTGTAAACAGGGGTGAAGTGGTTGCATTTTCCGGAAACTCCGGAAGTTCGGGTGGTTCGCATCTCCACTTTGAGGTGCGGGTAACAGACGGACAAAAACCAATTGATCCGTTGGCTTTTTCAACACCGGTCAGGGACAATGTGCGTCCGCATATTTCAGGCATTAAGTTGTACCCGCTGAGTCGGGGAGCTACCATTAATGGATTGTCTCAATCTCAATACTATCCTGCAGTTTTTTATGACGGAGCATTTCACCTCAAAAACAGCCCGGACATCAAGGCCACCGGAACTATTGGCGTTGGAATTGAGGTGCTTGATTACTATACGGGGTCATGGCGTAAATGTGGTATTCACAGCATTGACCTCACTGCCAACAGCGACTCTGTATTTTCTTACACTATGGATGGTTTCTATTTTCACGATACACGTTTTGTTAACAGCCACATCGATTATGCGGAAAAAATGACAACCGGACGTACCATTCAGAAAAGTTTTGTAGAGCCGTACAACAGCATCCATTTGTATGAGTTTAATGCTCAACGGGGAAAGGTTACCATGGAACCGGGAGTTGATTTACAGTTTTCCTATTTGGTAAAGGATATAACTGGAAACTATTCTTCTTTGAATTTTCAGATTGAAGGGGATCGCTTCTTGTCTGCGGATAGTGGAGCCGAATCTTCTCAATTGCTTATTGAGGCGGGGAGTCCGTTTTTCTTTGAACAGGCAGGCCATTCGGTAAAAATGGATCAGGGTACGTTTTATTCTGATGTGACGGGTGATATCTGTGTAAGAGAATCTTTTATTTCTGAATCGGGGTCGGTTTTTTCGGTGTTCGACAAAACCATACCTGTCCACAATGGTTTTGAAATAAGATTTCCATTGTCCGATTCTATGGAGACTTCCGGGTTATGTGGGGCTGTTTTGGATGGCAATCTGAAACCACAGTATATCGGAGGCGAAGTTATTGGCTCAGAATTTGTGATAAACAGCCGGATTTGCGGTGATTTTTTGCTGGTAAAGGACACTTTGGCGCCCGTTTTATACCTAAAGAATCAACCTTATCAGAATAGTTATAAGAACCGGAAAAAGATGGTAATCCGGTTGGAAGATGATTTTTCAGGAATTGCCGGATATCATTGTTTTATCGATGACCAATGGGCTCTTTTTGAGTATGATGCCAAGAATAATGAATTGATTTGTTACTTTGATAATGTCCCTTTTCTTACAAAAGAAACGCACAACCTTTCCATAGAAGTCAGCGATAATGCTGGAAATAAGGAAGTGTTGGAAACCAGCTTTAGTTATTGATTCTTATGCGGAAATTGTTAACCATATTAATTATACTGACTGCCTTGGGGGGAGTGAGTGTAAAAGCGCAAATTGACACCGACAGGATGACCATTATTGGTCGAAATGCGCTCTATTTCGAAGATTATATTCTGGCCATTCAGTATTTCAATCAGATAATTAAGGCAAAACCCTATTTGTCCGAACCTTATTATTACCGGGCCGTGGGGAAATATCATCTTGAGGATTACCCGGGGGCCTTGGAGGACTGTGACCGGGCCTTGGAGATAAATCCATATTTGATTGATGGTTACAATCTCAGAGGTATTGTGTACCAGAAACTGGAGAAACCGGAAGAGTCGATTGGTGATTACCAAAGAGGGCTGGAGGTGGATCCGCTGAACCTGAACCTGATGATTAATCTGGGGATTGCTTACATTCAGACGGAGGATTATGAAAAAGCAATTGAGGTTTATTCTGAGATACTGAACGAATCACCCAATATGGTTACTGCCAGTTTAAACCGGGGATTGGCCCGATTCTCGGCAAATGATACCATTGGCGCGCTGGAAGATTTTACCAAAGCAATAGAAACAAACCCCTATATTCCTGATGGTTTTGTGAGCAGGTCTATGGTTTATTATCACCAGGGGGAGTTCGAGAAAGCTTTGGCAGATGTGGATGATGCGTTGAAATTACGCCCGGAGGAAGCATCCCTCTATATGAACCGTGGGATCATCCGTTACCAATTGGATGATTTGCGGGGAACAATGGTCGATTTCAACAAGTATGTTGAACTTGAACCACGAAATGCGATGGGCTACAACAACCGTGGTATTTTGCGGGCTGAAATAGGCGACCTGGACGGGGCCATTAATGATTTTTCAAGGGTACTCGCCATCAGAGGAGAAGACCTTCCCACTTTATACTACAGAGGTATGCTTTATCAGGAAAAAGGCGAGTATCGCAAAGCCCTGTCAGATTACAATATTGTGGCAGATGCGTATCCTGATTTTTCACCCGTGTATTATAATCGTGCTGAAGTGCGGCTGGCACTGGGCCAGAAAGAAGCGGCCCGACTGGATTACAATACTTCCATGAAACTGGAAATGGATCGGCGGGAAAATATTAATAAGGAAGATAACCGGTTGGCATCGGGCGATAAAAAGGGAAAGGAGACTTCAGAAAAAGGAAAACGGAAGAAGACACGTGCCGAAAATGACCGGAATATTCGCAATTATGATAAAATGGCTGTTCTGGACGATTTTGGAACCGATCAGCCCGAAGAATTAACAAGTTCCTCGCTGAGGGGAAAGATTCAGAATCGAAACATTATGGTTGATCTTCAGGAACCCTACGGCCTTACCTTCTTTCCCGGAGATACACTGGTGCACAGAGTTCGTTATTTCGAGCGGGATGTGGAAGAATTGTCCGAAAGCTTTAAATCAAAAAGTCCGGTTAAAATAGCCAATGTGACGGGAGAAACAGGCCGGGAGGCCTCAGCTCAATTGTTTGAAAATATTTCCCGACTTACAGAAGAGATAGAAAATGAAAACAGGGTTGAGCAACAGGTTTCGTTGTTGATGGAACGTGGATTACATTACCTGGCTGTTCAAAATCTCAACAATGCCATCGACGATTTTAGTCAGGTTGTTGCTCTGGACAGTACCAATTATCTTGCTTTGTTTCAACGGGCTAATGCCCGTTACAAAATGGTGGAAACGGTGAGATCTTTTGAAGCCGAAGAAGCACCATCCGTAGAGCAACTGGATCTGAACGGTTCAAATGCTTCTTTGGGAAGCGCGGGCAACCCCGAGAAGTCTTCCATTCTTGATTATAACCTGATTATTGATGACCTCAACAAAGTAATCGAACTGGCGCCCGACTTCGAGTTTGCCTGGTTCAACAGAGCTTATATGAAGAGTCTTTTGCGTAATTTTGAAGCATCGGTGGAGGATTACTCCAAAGCCATTGAAATAAATCCCGATTTTGCGGAAGCTTATTTTAACCGGGGCTTGAACAGAATTTATCTTGAAAAGACTACTGAAGGAACCCTTGACCTGAGTAAAGCAGGTGAGTTGGGTGTTTATGAAGCATACAGTATTATAAAAAGGTACGGTTCTTTTGATACGGAATCTGAGTTGAAAGAGGAGGTGGGGAATGAGTAATGAATTGCCGGTAAATATGGACCTTGACAATGCGGAGTTTCGCAATGCCCTGCAATTAATCCAATATACCAATTCGTCGGTTTTTCTTACCGGACGGGCAGGTACGGGAAAATCAACATTTCTCAGGTACATTTGTGAAAATACGCATAAGAAGCACATTGTGGTTGCGCCTACGGGCATCGCAGCTATTAATGCCGGCGGGGTAACGATGCACTCATTTTTTAAGATTCCTTTTCGGCCTATTTTGCCAGATGACCCCGACCTTTCTACTAAAGATGGTCGTATCTTCGATTTTCTGAAATACAACAAAGAAAAAATTAAACTCATCCGGGAAACCGATTTGTTAATTATTGACGAGGTTTCCATGGTTCGGGTGGACATTCTGGACTTTATTGATCAGGTTTTGAGGGTGTACACCAAAAATAAAACGCTTCCTTTTGGCGGAAAGCAGGTGTTGATGGTGGGAGATGCATTTCAGCTTGAGCCGGTGGTTCGTTCCGACGACTGGAAGATCCTCAGTCGGTTTTATAAATCTCCTTTTTTCTTTTCAGCAAGGGTGTTTTCCCGTATTCCGTTGGTTCAGATTGAACTGGAAAAGGTTTACCGGCAGAATGATAAGGCCTTTGTTCAGATGCTGGACAAAATACGTGTGAATGCTGCGGCTCCTTCCGATATTACCAAAATCAACCAGCGTCTCGACAGGAGTTTTGAACCGCCGGTGAATGAGCTTTTTATCACACTCGCTACCCGTCGCGATACGGTCAATTACATCAACGATAAGAAGCTGGATGAGTTGGAGGGAAAACCGGAAACTTTTACCGGCGAAATTCAGGGAGAATTTTCAGAATCCAGTTTACCAACGCTCAAAGAATTGGTGGTGAAAGAGAATGCGCAGGTAATGTTTGTAAAAAACGACCCGCAAAAACGATGGTACAATGGTACACTTGGGTTGGTTGACGAAATTGGAGAAGACGGTATTTTTGTGCGCACAGAGGATGACCAGGTTCATCTGATTACACGTGAGAAATGGCTGAACCTGAGATATCGGTACGATGAAAAGAACAACCGGATTATAGAGGAGGAGATAGGGTCATTTACCCAATATCCACTTCGCCTGGCCTGGGCCATTACGGTGCATAAAAGTCAGGGATTAACATTTGATAAGGTCGTGGTCGATTTTAGTGGCGGTGCTTTTGCCGGAGGGCAGTTGTATGTGGCCTTAAGCCGATGCCGCTCGCTTGAAGGCATTGTGCTCAAGACTCCGGTAACTTCGCGCGATGTGATTGTTAATCCTCAGGTAACTCAGTTTGCCCGTTCTGCCAATGATCAGCATCTCATACAGGAAGAATTAAATAAGGCCAAAGCCGATGGCGCTTACATTTCGGCTTTGAAAAGCTTCCGTCAGGGAAACTGGCAGGAATCGGTTCATTATTTGGCCGAAGCAGTAAAATATCGGAAAGATGATATTGAAAGGCCCGAAATTCAACGATTTATGGCCTCTCAAATGGTTTTTGCCACCCGTTTGAAAGATAAAATTGCTTCTCTGGAGGAGGAACTCACTCAGCAACAGAAAAATGTGGACGAGTTTGCCCGTGAATACTTTCTGATGGCCAATGAATGCGAAGTGAAATTTAAGGATAAAAGAAGTGCCCTAGCCAATCTTAATAAAGCACTCAGTCTGAATCCCCGTTTTATTGATGCTCTGGTGCGACGGGGTACTATTCTTACCGAAACCGGGGATCTGGAAAATGCAGAGAAAGATTTTACCTCGGTACTGAAATTGCGCCAGCGTCATTTCGAAGCCCTTTGTGGAAGAGGGAAAGCCCGTTTTCATCTGCGACATTTCTCAGGTGCTTATCAGGATTTTCTGGAAGCTTCCAACATACAGCAATCCGATTCTGAAGTTTATAAGAATCTGGGCGATGTTTGTGCACGCCTGGGGGAGATGGATAAAGCACAGAATTATTGGAATATCGCTGCCAGCCTGGAGAACGAAGATTAAGATTCCGGGGTTTTGAATACCGGAATGGATATGTTGAACCGAATAGACAACAGCCGAATGGTAATAATGATGCCAACGGTCAGCAATTCGTTCAGGGCAACAGGAAAATCAAGCCATCTGAAGAGCAGATAAAACATAGCACCCGTTATACAGGCGGTTGCATATATTTCTTTGTGAAAGATTAAGGGCACTTCATTGGTCAGCGTATCACGAATAACCCCACCCACTACTGCTGATGTCATGCCCATAATAACGGCAACCGCAGGATTTACCCCCAAATTTAATGCTTTCTCCAGACCTATAATCGTAAATACTCCGATACCAATGGTGTCAAACAAAAATAAGGTTCTGCGCATTCTGGCCACAAAGCGCTTAAAAAAGAAAGTAATTAAAAAGCCGCTAAGAATGGCAATCAGATAAGTATATCCCTGAAGCCAGGTCACGGGCGAAACTCCAAGCAGCAAATCGCGGGTTGTACCACCCCCAATGGCTGTTACAACCCCAATAAACATAGCTCCGAATAAATCCAGCTTTTTTGTTCCCGCCGTAAGAACACCACTGATTGCGAATACGGCTGTTCCAATGTAATCGAGCCAGATTATGATATCTATATCCATTTGTTGACGGTTGTAAAAGTGATGGTTATGCTTTCAATTCTGATTTGGCCCGCAAAAATAAGGAATTATCCCAATAACTGAAGCGTTGCCTCCTTAACAACTTTTAAAGAACTTTTTCTTTAAATGAGATATATGAACATATAAAAATGTAGATGTTTTTATACTTTTGTCAGCAAATTAATCAGAAGATATGCAGAAAAAATATGTAATTATTGGAGGTGTAGCGGGTGGGGCTACTACTGCGGCACGCCTAAGGAGAATCGATGAGAATGCCGAAATTATTATGCTCGAAAGAGGGGAGCATATTTCCTATGCCAATTGCGGACTGCCTTACTATATTGGCGGGATAATTAAAGAGCGGGAAAAATTATTGGTTCAAACCCCCGAAAGTTTTGGCTGGCGTTTTAATATTGATGTACGTATTTTTTCGGAGGTTATTGATATTGATTCTGAAAATCAGACGGTTAATGTCCGGAATTTAAGATCGGGAAAGGAGTATTCCGAGCGTTATGACAAGTTGGTTTTGTCACCGGGCGCTAAACCCGTAAAACCACCTATTCCGGGTATTGGTCACAAAAATATTTTTACTCTTCGAAATGTGGATGATACCGATCGCATTAAAGCGTTTGTAGATGATGAGAAACCCCGTTCAGCCATCGTTGTGGGAGCCGGATTTATTGGGCTGGAAATGGCCGAGAATCTTCATCACCGGGGAATTAACGTGACGGTGGTGGAAGCTGCTCCGCAGGTGATGAACATGATGGATCCGGAAATTGCGGCTCTTTTGCATCAGCATTTTAAAGAGAAAGAAGTGGGTTTGTATCTGCAGGATGCCGTACAGGAGTTTCAGGACAATGGGAATGAGCTGAATGTGGTACTGGCAAGCGGAAATCGTCTGAAAGCCGATTTTGTGGTTTTGTCCATCGGAGTGAAACCGGATACTTCTCTGGCACAAAAAGCCGGACTGACACTGGGAGCTCGTGGAGGGATTCTGGTGGATGATTTCCTGCAAACTTCCAAAGAAAATATATATGCGGTGGGGGATGCCATTGAATTCCCGCATCCACTCACTGGTCAGCCGTCACTGGCTTTTCTGGCCGGTCCGGCCAACAAGCAGGGACGAATTCTGGCCGATAATATGGTGTACGGGCACAATCGTAAATATCGCGGGTCCATTGGAACCGCCATTGCCAAGGTTTTCGACCTTACGGCCGGAACAACCGGCTTGAGCGATAAGGCACTGGCTCAGGCCGGTATTTCATACCAATCGACGATTGTCAATGCCGGTAGTCATGCGGGGTATTATCCCGGTTCCACCAATATGGTGATGAAACTTTCTTTTAATCCCGAAAACGGAAAAGTTTTAGGTGCTCAGATTGTGGGTTACGGGGGTGTTGATAAGCGTATTGACATTATTGCAGCTGTAATTAAAAAGAATGGAGATATTTATGAC
>Ga0163225_100403_pt1 | contig 12495 bp, 11 predicted proteins | sample MSEWel2016_04_06_2_FD_113145 | JGI IMG/M metagenome (GOLD analysis project Ga0163225, IMG submission 113145) | Subsurface microbial communities from deep shales in West Virginia, USA - MSEEL Well Study Marcellus 5H_2016_04_06 ... | reverse complement strand
ATTCGTGGCTAACAATTCTTTTTCTAGTTTTCTATAATTTAAAAATCAATTTTTATCTATTGATTAAACTCAAACCAATCACAAAGTTCGTTGTTGATCCTTAATTTATTACTAGATATGAATCTTAAATAATACATCTCATTACCAACCCTTCTCCTACTCTTAAGAGGAGGTAGAACAAATCAAATAATTTCCCCTCTCATTAGATAAGGAGAGGAGACTAAGGGGTGAGATCTGAGGATTTAATTATTTAATTTCTTTTTCGTATTCTATATAGTAATATTTATTTAAATTATACAATAAACGATATATAATTTTCAAAATATTTTCTACCTATGGATATTATAACTCCTTCAACAATATCTCTGAGTCAAAACCCCAAGCAAACCAAATTCCTATTGACATAATTCAACAAATGTTATATAGTGTTCTTATAAAGAACCACTAAAATATAATGGCTATCTGATTTAGTAGTTAGGAGGTTTTTTCTATAGATATACAAGAGTCACTTACATACTTTAACCTTACAAGACAAGAAGCGACTATCTATATAACATTAACTATCAATGGTGCTATGACAGGTTATGAGGTAGCTAAAGAGACAGGAATCTCACGTTCCAATGTATATACTAATCTAGCCAGTCTAGTTGAAAAAGGGGCTGCTCATCTAATTGAAGAGAAGGCAAAGAAATATACCCCTGTACCTATTGATGATTTCTGTAATAATAAGATTAGACAGATGAAAGAGTTAAAGGTTAAATTGATAGAAAACATGCCCAAACGTCAAGCAGAAGACAATGGCTATATCACTGTACAGGGCAAAATAAATATCTTGGATAAGATAAAAAATATGATTAGCCAAGCCAAGGAACGTATTTATATATCTATATCTAATGAAACTATGGAGACAATACTGCCCTATTTACAAGAAGCTATCTCCAAAGGGCTTAAAGTCGTGATAATAAGTGAAAGACCATTTAAGCTTGAAGGTGCAGTGATTTATTATGCCAAAAGAGAAGAATATCAAATTAGGCTTATTGTCGATTCAACTAAGGTACTAACAGGAGAAATTATAGATGAGAAAAACTCCACCTGTTTATATTCCAGAAAGCAGAATCTAGTGAATTTATTTAAAGAGTCATTAAAAAATGAAATCAAACTAATAGAATTAACTAATAGAGAGGATGATTAAAGTGAAAAAACCTTTTGTAAATTTAGAGCAATTAAAAGAGATAACTCAAGAGTACCCTACTCCTTTTCATCTATATGATGAGCAAGGTATTAGAGAGAATGCACGTAAATTAAACGAAGCATTTGCTTGGAATGAAGGCTTCAAAGAGTATTTTGCTGTAAAAGCTACACCAAATCCAACAATCCTAAAGATATTACAAGAAGAAGGTTGTGGAGTAGACTGTTCTTCACTTACTGAGCTGATGATGTCTGAAAAAGTTGGCTTTAGTGGAGATGATATCATGTTCTCCTCAAATGTTACGCCTAGAGAAGACTTTGAATTGGCAAGCAAGCTAGATGCTATTATCAACCTTGATGACATTACCCACATTGACTTCTTAGAAGAAGTTACTGGTGAGATTCCAGAGACTATTAGCTGTCGCTATAATCCAGGAAACAACTTCAAAAGTGATAATGATATCATGGACAATCCTGCTGAAGCAAAGTATGGGTTTACTTATGAGCAATTAGTCGAAGGATTCAACAAGCTACAAGAAAAAGGAGCTAAGCATTTTGGTATCCATGCCTTTTTAGCTAGTAATACTGTAGCTAATGAATACTATCCTGCTCTTGCTAAAATCCTATTTGAAACTGCTGTTAAGTTAAATAAAGAGACAGGTGCTCATATCTCCTTTATCAACTTATCTGGTGGTGTTGGTATCCCTTATCGTCCTGAGGAAGAAGCAGCTGATATCTTAGCTATCGGTGAAGGAGTTCGTCAAGCCTATGAAGAGATACTTGTCCCAGCTGGAATGGATGATGTGGCTATCTGCACTGAATTAGGTAGATTTATGTTAGGACCTTTCGGTCATCTTGTGACTACTGCAATTCATGAAAAGAACATTCACAAAGACTATATCGGATTAGATGCTTGTGCTGCAAACTTAATGCGCCCTGCTATGTATGGTGCTTATCACCATATCACAGTAATGGGTAAAGAAAATGAGCCTCATGACCACAAGTATGATGTGACAGGCGGATTATGTGAAAATAATGATAAATTTGCAATAGATCGGATGCTACCAAAGATTGATAAAGGTGATTTAGTAGTCATTCATGATACTGGTGCCCATGGTTTTGCAATGGGATATAACTATAATGGTAAGCTACGTTCTGCAGAGGTTCTTCTAAAAGAAGATGGATCAACTGAATTGATACGTAGAGCAGAAACACCTGCTGATTATTTTGCAACATTGGATATATAAATCTATTCTATTGATTAATATAAATTAAAGGAGGCCTATCTGGCCTCCTTTAATTTATATATCTTTATTCAAATTCCTCCAAGAACTCTTCATATCCCTCTTTTTCTAATTTATCTTTAGGAATAAACCTTAAAGCAGCTGAATTAAGACAATACCTTAGCCCTGTTGGCTCTGGACCATCTTCAAAGACATGACCCAAATGGGAGTCTGCCCCCTTGCTTCGCACCTCTATTCTAGTAGAAGACAGCTTATAATCCTCTTTCTCTACAATATTCTCAGCAACTAGAGGTTTAGTAAAGCTAGGCCAGCCACTTCCCGATTTAAACTTGTCCTTGGAGCTAAATAAAGGCTCTCCTGAGACTACATCTACATAAATTCCTTCATCATAGTTATCCCAATATTCATTTTTAAAAGGAGCTTCTGTACCCTCCTCTTGAGTAACTTTATATTGTATATCGGTCAACTTCTTTTTAAGATCTTGTTTAGACACTTCCTTTACCTCCTCTTTAATTTTTTAATAAATAATGACCTGTAAATTTAAAATCAACTATATCGTTAATATTATCATAGCGTAAATAGATTATTATTTCAAACCAAGGCATCTATAGAAGAAAGAAAAGGATCATTACAATATAATTGTAATGATCCTCTTTAGAGATTAGTATATTCACTTTTATTTCTATTTATATGCTTTTAATGCTTAAAGTGTCTTCTACCTGTAAATACCATTGCAATTCCATGCTCATTACAAGCTTCAATTACTTTCTCGTCTCTGATAGAACCACCTGGTTGAATTACAGCTTTGATTCCCTTCTTAGCAGCTTCTTCGATAGCATCTGGGAATGGGAAGAAAGCATCTGAGGCTACTACTCCACCCTCTTGGCGTCCGTCAGCCTTCATTCCAGCGATAATCATAGAGTCGACACGGCTCATCTGACCAGCTCCTACACCTACTACCATCTCATCCTTTGCCATTACAATTGCATTAGACTTAACATGCTTGACTACCTTCCAAGCAAATAATAAATCCTTTAGCTGCTCTTCAGTTGGCTTAACCTCAGTTACTACCTGTAATTCATCTTCAGTAGTTTCGACTAAATCTCTATCTTGAACTAATAATCCACCAGTTACTTTCTTCATATCGTAACCTGGCTCCTCACGATTGATGAATAAGTCACCAGTCTCTAAGATTCGTACATTCTTCCATCTAGCTTTAAGAAGCTCTAAAGCCTCATCAGTATAACCAGGAGCAATTACAACCTCTACAAACTTACCTTCTCCTGCAATCCCCTTAGCTACATCCTCTGTTACCTCACGATTAAGAGCTACGATACTACCATAAGCAGATAATGGATCTCCTTCATAACCTTTCTCGTAGGCTTCTAATAAAGTATCTCCAACTCCCATACCACAAGGGTTAGCATGCTTAATGACTGCAACAGCAGGCTTATCAGTAAACTCTTTGACTAACTCCAAAGCACCATTAGTATCATTGATGTTATTAAAGGATAATTCTTTACCATGATGCTGCTTAGCTGTAGTGATTGAAGGCTCATTAAGGTCTTTCTCCTTATAAAAAGCAGCCTTTTGATGTGGATTCTCTCCATATCTTAAATCACTAATCTTCTCATATCTATCTAACATAACCTCTGGCAATCCTGCATCATCTTTTAACTGCTTAGCCAAATAATCTTGGATTAAATGATCATATTGTGCTGTATGATGGAAGGCCTTATAGGATAGCTCCATCTTTCTGTCAACAGCTAAAGCAGTATCATTAGCTTCTAGCTCTGCTAAAATTCCAGTATAATCACTTGGATCAACAACTACTGCTACGTCATTGAAGTTCTTAGCAGCAGAACGGATCATAGTAGGACCACCGATATCGATATTCTCGATAGCCTCCTCTAAAGTCACACCTTCCTTAGCAATAGTCTCAGCAAAAGGATAAAGGTTACAAATGATCAAATCAATCGGCTTAATTCCTTCAGCCTTAATCTGCTTCATATGCTCTTCATTATCTCTAACTGCTAAGATACCACCATGTACCGCAGGGTGTAAAGTTTTAACCCTTCCATCCATCATCTCTGGGAAGTTAGTCACCTCACTGATTCCTATTACAGGTAACCCCTCTTCCTTTAGCTTTCTAGCAGTTCCACCAGTAGAGATTAAAGTGACACCTAACTTATGTAGTCCCTTAGCAAACTCGACAATCCCCTCTTTGTTAGAAACACTCAATAATGCTTGACGAATCTTAGTCATTACTTCTCACTCCCCCTTATATTTCAGTTTACAGTAAAATAATTTATATACTATTCATTTCTCAACTTTATCTTTTATTCCTTTAATCTAATAAAATAGCTTTAGTTTTATAACTGTCCACTGTTAACCGTTAACTGTCAACTATCTTTACTTTCCCATCCTTAACTTCCACTCTACCTTCACTAAATAATCTAATCGCTTCAGGGTAGATTCGATGCTCTTCTACTAAAATTCTTTTAGCCAAAGTCTCCTCTGTATCATCATCCTTGACAGGTACTGCTGCCTGTAGGATAATTGGACCTGTATCCATCCCTTCATCAGCAAAATGAACGGTACAGCCAGCTAACTTGACCCCATAATCTAAGGCCTGCTTTTGAGCATGTAAACCTGTAAATGATGGTAATAAAGAAGGATGGATATTCATCACTCTATTTCGATAGTATCTCACAAAATAAGGGCTCAATATTCTCATAAATCCTGCCATTACTACTAACTCTACCCCATACTTCTTAAGTACATCTATCATTGCCTGTTCAAAGTTCTCTTTACTCTCATAAGCTTTAGGATTAATGTATTTATTAGCTATACCATATTTATCTGCTCTATCCAAAGCCTTAGCTCCTTCTTTATCACTAATAACTACCTTAATCTCAGCCTGCAGCTCTCCTGCTTCTATACTATCTATAATTGATTGTAAGTTACTTCCCCGTCCTGAAGCCAATACTCCAATCTTTAACATCTACTCCACCTCAATCTTTACAATGTGGGTGCTTAGTGTCAGTGTGAGTTTAGATAATAATTTCTTCACTCCCACTCTCCACTTACACTCACACTATTTAATTTCGACTTTTTTATCTCCTTCTTGTACCTCACCGATTAAATAAGCCTTCTCGCCTAACTTATTAGCCTCTTCAACTAAAGCATCTGCTTCTTTAGCAGGAACTATCAAGACCATACCGATTCCCATATTGAAGGTACGGCACATCTCTCTATCCTCTATCTCACCAAGTTTTTGCATGATATTGAATATCTCTGGTACGTCCCAACTAGCTCTATCTAAGACAACCTTAGTATTATCAGGTAAGACTCTAGGAATATTCTCGATTAATCCCCCACCAGTAATATGAGCAATACCTCTAATTTGATACTTGTTAATTAACTCTAAAACAGGCTTAACATAGATTCTAGTAGGTGTTAATAGCTCCTCACCTAAAGTAGCCTCTAATCCCTCTAACTTACTATCAACATCATAGTCTTCTATCTCAAAAAAGAGCTTACGTACTAGAGAATAACCGTTGCTATGAATACCATTAGAAGCCAGTCCAATTACTTTATCTCCAGCTTGAATCTTCTCCCCAGTGATTACCTTTGGCTTATCAACAATTCCGACTACAAAGCCACCTGCATCATACTCACCATCACTATAAAAATCTGGCATCTCAGCAGTCTCTCCACCGATTAGAGCTGCACCTGACTGCTGACATCCTTCTGCAATCCCTTTAACAATATCCTCGACTTTATCAGGATTTAATTTGCCTGTTGCCAGATAATCTAAGAAGAATAATGGCTTAGCACCTTGAGCTAAGATATCATTGACACACATAGCTACCAAATCTATCCCCACAGTATCATGCTTATCCATCATAAAGGCTAACTTCAACTTAGTACCCACACCGTCAGTTCCTGATACTAAGACTGGCTGTTCATAGCCACTTAAATTTGGTGCAAATAGACCACCAAAACCACCTAAGTCAGTCAATACCTCTGGTCCGAAAGTAGCTTTGACATGCTTACCCATCTTACTTACTGCAGCTTCTCCCGCTTCAATATCCACTCCAGCATCTTTATAAGATAATCCCATTTTACTTCACCCCTCATTTAGCAATATACAACATATAAACATACAAGTTTAAAATAAAGCATTTTTATATTCTAACCTTTTAACTTGCACTCTTTACTCGTTACTTGTTACTCATTACTGCTCTCGACTATTCTTCTAATGCGTATTTATCAGTTCCTCTACCAATTGGATAATCACCAGTAAAACAAGCCGTACAATAATCAAAGCCTTCAGCCTTAATTGAGTTTAATAAGCCCTCTATACTCACATAGGTTAAAGAATCTGCACCAATATAATTAGCAATCTCCTCAACACTATTATGAGCAGCAATTAGCTCTTGGCGTCTAGAGGTATCTAATCCATAATAACAGGACTCAATTACAGGAGGTGATGAAATAGCAAAGTGAATTTCACTAGCTCCTGCTTCTCTCATCATTCTGATAATCTGCTTGCTAGTAGTACCTCTAACGATAGAGTCATCAATTAAGATAACCCTCTTTCCTTCGACAATCTCTCTAATTGGGTTTAATTTTACCCTTACCTTTAAATCTCTAATCTCTTGGGTAGGTTGAATAAAGGTTCTTCCTACATATCTATTTCTTAAAATACCCTTTTCATAGGGAATTCCTGACTCTTCAGCAAAACCTATTGCTGCTGAAATGCCTGAGCTTGGTACAGGAACTACAATATCAGCCTCTACATCCATCTCTCTTGCTAGCTGACGCCCCATCTCTTTACGGGCTAAATGAACATTCTGACCACCAATTACACTATCAGGACGGGCAAAATAGATAAATTCAAAGATACAGAATCTAGATGGTTGCTCTTCACTATAAAAACGACTAGTAATTCCATCCTTATTGATAACTATCATCTCACCAGGTTTAATATCCCGAATCAACTTAGCTCCAATGATATCAAAGGCACAGGTCTCTGAAGCTACTACATAAGCATCTCCTAGTTTACCCAATGATAATGGTCTAAAACCATGAGGGTCACGAGCAGCAATTAAATTATCTCCAGCCATTGCAATTAGACTATATGCACCTTTAACCTGTTGTAAACTATGCATTAAAGCCTCAACAATATTATCCTTAAAGGAACGAGCTACTAAATGGGCAATAACCTCTGTATCTAGAGTAGAGTGGAAGATAGAACCTTGATTCTCTAAATTCAATCTAATCTCTGAGCTATTAATTAGATTACCATTATGGGCGATAGCTAAATCTCCCTTGATTGAGTTAGTCAATAAAGGTTGAGCATTTGCTAATAGGCTTGACCCAGTAGTAGAGTAACGAACATGTCCAATTGCTATCTCTCCTTTTAAATCTGCTAAAATATCTTCATTAAAGACATTATTAACTAAGCCCATTCCTTTATAAATATTAAATTTCCCTCTATGATTAACACAAATTCCTGCACTCTCTTGTCCACGATGTTGAAGGGCATGTAAGCCTAAATAAGACAGTGTAGCCACATCATTGCTTCCCTTAGAATCATAAATCCCAAATACCCCACACTCTTCTTCCATCTTATCTACTGCCATTTTCTTTTGGAGCGGATACTCTTTTTCCATCCTATTTCATCTCCTTCTAAGTTCAGTAATTAGTAACTAATAACTAGTAACGAGTTAAAAAATTTAATAATAATTATTAAATATCATTACTGATTACTTGTTAGCTGTTACTGCCTTCAAGTCTTTTTAAAATCTCTTGGTAAGCTCCTTCTACCTCTCCTAAATCTCTACGGAAACGGTCCTTATCTAATTTCTTTTTAGTCTTACTATCCCAGAATCGACAAGTATCTGGAGAGATTTCATCACCTAAATAGACCTTTCCATCTGTACCTTTACCAAACTCTAATTTAAAGTCAACTAAATCTATCCCTTTATCTGCTAAAAACTCTACTAATATTTCATTAATTTTAAAGGCTAAATCCTTAATTGTATCTAACTCTTCTTTGCTAGCCAATTCCTCTGCATAGATGTGATATTCATTAATCATTGGATCTCCCAATTCATCACTCTTATAATAGAACTCTAAAACCGGCTTTTTAAGCTCAATTCCCTCTTCTAAGCCTAATCTCTTAGCTATGCTTCCAGCAGCAATATTTCTCATTACTACCTCAACTAAGATAATATCTAGCTTTTTAGTTAAAACATCAGTTTCATTAAGTTGTTCTACTAAATGAGTAGGAATACTTTTCTGCTCTAATAATTCAAAGAAGATAGTAGAAATCTTAGCATTTAACTTACCCTTTTCACTAATCTGACCCTTCTTTTCACCATTAAAAGCCGTTGCATCATCTTTGTATTCAACAATTACCTTATCAGTGTCTTCGGTACTATAAATCTTTTTAGCCTTTCCTTCATAAAGCATCTCTATTTTTTCCATAATAATAGAACCCTCCATTTTGTTTAAAATGTACGGATTGATCGCAACCAGTCCCTACTAAAGTTAATCTAACTCTATATCTAACTTTTCGCTCCAATACTCTACAACTTTTTCTGCTTTCTGTGAAGCAATCCCGATATACTTTTCTGGATTGATTAATAATTCCATCTGTTTATCAGTTAACTTCTCCCAGTAAGGTTTTAACTCCTCACTTTTCTGAATCAATCCTCTTAAGGTTTCACCTGATTGTTGTGATTCTAAGGTTAATTTTCGTACTGCTTCATGGGCGTCAGGGTGACCATAAGATGCTAACAGGATATAAAGCGGTTCTGCTACTATCATCTCTTTATTCATTTCAAAGTTTCTCTTAATATTTTCATGGTCTACTACTAGCTTTTCACATACTCTGATTAAGCGATTCACCGAGGATAATAGACCTACTATAATTTCAGGTATGAATCTACTAGAAGCTGAATTAGTTAAATCCCTTTGATGTTCTGATAACTGATCTTGATAGACTGTTACCATATGTGGCATGAAGGCTTTCCACATACTCTTAACATTCTCATAATTGATAGGGTTTCTCTTATGAGGCATAGTTGAAGAACCAACTTGATCTTTTCCGAAGTGTTCACCAACTTCGCCAATCTCGGAACGCTGTAAATGGCGCATATCATCACTAAAGCTTGCTAATACCCCAAAAGCAGAGATTAATGAATGAACAAAATCTGTGATGTACTCTGGCTCTACAATTTGAGTAGAATGGGTACTTGCTTTTAATCCCAATTCTGCTAAAACATCAGCCTCAAATTCTTCAGGTTTATCAAAGAATAGATGACTAGCATTATAAGCACCTACAGCTCCAGATATCTTTCCTCTTAAATTCTTGGCACTCTCTTCTACCGCATGGATCTTATTACCAAAACGGCTGACATACTCCGCTACTGCAAAGCCAAAGGTAACTGGTACTGCATGCTGCCCATGAGTTCTACCAACTTGAACTGTATCCTTCTCTCTTAAAGCAATCTCCATTAACACCTTTTCTAGCTTCTTTAAGGTTGGTACGATTAACTCTTCAGCAGTCTCTTTATACCTTAAAGAGTTGGCTGTATCAACTATATCAAAAGAAGTAGTTGTAAAATGAATATAAGGCTTAGCATCTTCACTAACTCTCTTTTGAATACAATTTACTAAAGCCCGAATATTATGTCTAGTCTTCTTCTCTTCTGCATATACTTCCTCTGGACTAAGCTCACTTATAGCCTGCTTAACCTCCTTAACTACTTCTTCAGAACAGATTCCATTCTTAGCCAATGCTTTTACTAGAGCTAACTCTACCTCTGATTGGTATCTTATCTTTGCTCTCTCGGACAAATATCTACTATACTCTTCAAACTCCTCACTTCTCATCGAATAACGATGATCTAAAGGGCTAATATTATCAAAAATGCTACGACTTATCATCTTATCCCTCCTAATATATTTCATTTATATAAAAAACACCTAATTATTCCCTTTACTACTCTGATAGAAGGTATAATTAGGCATAAAGTTCCCTAAGTAAACTTCCTCAAGTAGTCAGACAGTTTACGGCTATCTGGTAGAAACGTGTAGGCCCTATCCCCACATATATACTGAGCAAGAATATTCGTTTTTAACATCTTTACAATTCTATAATAACATATTAAAACCATTATATCAATCAATTAACGAATAATTTAGGTCTAAATTTATAAAATATTCGTTATGGTTACTTCTCTTTATTCTCTAAATACTTTTCAGTACCTAAACTCTCTAATTTATTAGCTACACCTTCAACCATCTCTTTCATATCAGCTTTATATTCCTTATACTTAGCTCTCAATTCTTTATCTACTCCACCTAAGATTTGAACTGCCAATAATCCTGCATTTTTAGCACCATTAATTGCTACAGTAGCTACAGGAACACCTCCTGGCATCTGAACGATTGAATATAATGAGTCAACTCCACTTAGAGTCGATGTCTTAACTGGAACTCCGATTATTGGAAGACTAGTAATAGATGCTACCATTCCTGGCAGATGAGCTGCTCCACCTGCTCCAGCAATAATTACCTCTAAGCCTTTATCTTCTGCCTCTTGAGCATAATCATATAAACGTTGTGGAGTACGATGAGCTGACACAACTGTAACTTCATAAGGCACTCCAAACTCTTCCATAATCTTCACAGCCTCTTTCATTACTGGTAAATCAGAATCACTTCCCATGATAATACCAACAAGTGGTTTCATAAAGTTAATCCTCTCCTATCTCTAGATTAATATGATTTTTATCAAGCTTATACATAGATTTAGGTCGAGTTTAACCTCGACCTGATTATTAATTACTCTTTACTACTTACCTAGCATTGTCCCTTAATCTTAATCACTTTACTTGCTTCCTCTGCCTTCTTGATTGCTTCTACTAGATTATCACTTGTAACTGTAAAATGCCCCATCTTCCTCTTAGGCTTAGATATCTCTTTACCATAAACGTGAACTTTAAGAGTATCCTCTCTAGCTACCTCTACCATTCCCTCAACAATAGCTTCTCCTTGCTGCCCTTCCCCCAAAATATTTCTCATCACTATTGGTCGTAGTAAAGCTGTCGCTCCTAAAGGTAATCCAGTAATTGCTCTAATATGCTGTTCAAATTGGGAAGTAATAGAACCTTCAATAGTATAATGCCCAGAGTTATGAGGTCTTGGTGCTATCTCATTAATTAATAACCTTTCATCTTCTGTTACAAACATCTCAATACAGAAGATACCTACACCTTCAAAGACCTCCATTACCTGATGAGCTAAGCTAATAGCATCTTCTTTAAGAGTATCTGAAATCTCTGCTGGCACTCTAGTTTCAATCAGGATACTATCTTGGTGATCATTCTCAGCAACAGGATAAACAGCTATCTCTCCATCGATTCCTCGACAAGCCAAGATAGAAATCTCTTTAATGAAGGGTACAAAGCGTTCTATCATTAATGGTAAACTACCTGCTCCTAAACTTTCATAAGCTTGTACTACCTCATCTTGATTCTTAATTATTGCATTACCCTTACCGTCATAACCTCCAGTACAGCTCTTTAGCATCATAGGGTAAGCAAACTCTTCTCCTGCACTTTTAATCTCATCTATATTTGAAACTGAAATAAAATCTGGAACTGCTATATTATTTACTGCTAATACCTCTTTCTGCTGATACTTATTCTGTATTATCTCTAAGCTTTTGATAGTAGGGTAGATTTTATACCCTTCATCTTCTAACTCTTTTAATACTTCTATACCAATGTGTTCAAACTCATAAGTTATAACATCAGCTTTATTGGCCAACTCTCTAATAGCCTCTTCATCATCAAAATCAGCAACAATATGCTCATCAGCTATACTATGAGCAGGACAGTTTTTGGTTGGGTCTAAAATTATGATCTTAAAATCCATTTTCTTAGCTTCTAAAATCATCATCTTCCCTAGCTGTCCACCACCGATAATTCCTATCTTCTGCTTAGTTGGATCTTTAGACACTTTAACACCTCACTTTATATAT